>Ga0351932_1240_pt1 | contig 13284 bp, 8 predicted proteins | sample TotcelHT113001L8_FD_206847 | JGI IMG/M metagenome (GOLD analysis project Ga0351932, IMG submission 206847) | Enriched cells from coal bed in the Powder River Basin, Montana, United States - Total cells T11 rep2 HSBNCT.T11.300.1.L8 ... | reverse complement strand
CAAGGCGGCTCTGGGATGCGGATGTCCGTCTGCGGCGGCAATGACATTCGACAGGAACATAGCGTCCGCGCAAAGCAATGATGTTCAATCCGAACTGACGCATTTCCCGATAAAGCTTCAACTGCTGAATCCGATGGCTCCATTTCTGAAAGGAACGGACATGTTGTTGTTGTCGGATTGTTCAGCCGCAGCGTATCCGAATTTGCATAGGGATATTCTAAAGGGGCATACGGTGGCTCTGGGATGTCCGAAACTGGACGATGTGGAGGCCCACATAGCGAGATTGACGGACATACTTGCTCACGCTGAATTGAAGTCTCTGACGGTGGTAACCATGGAAGTGCCTTGCTGCGGAGGGCTTATGTATATCGCGGAAAAAGCGAAAGAAGCGTCGGGTTCAAATACGCCGATTAAAAGGATTATCACAAGCAGAGACGGCCAGATAATAAAGAGATGATTTACGTGGAATTCATTTATAGGTTCTGCGTGAATAAGGCGTTATTCTTAATGTGAATGTTGTGGATGAATCTGGAATAATGGTTGAAGGCGGACATTTTTGCGGTGACTTCGGTTTTGGTTTGATGGTAAAAAGTGTCAAATACTGATTTGTCGGATTTTTCATCAGGGGCGGCTGGATAGGGCAGGGTAGAGTTCTCAAATGAGTCGTCCACAAGAGTTCTTTCGGTCAACGCGGCAAACTTTTGCACAAGAGCCTTAATGTTGTTTGAAAAAACAAATGAAGCAGAGCCGCCGATGGCTGTTTTAAAGTTGAAACTGCTTTGAGATATTCTGAAGCATTTTTTTTCTTCGATGAAATAAATATCCGCAATGCCCTCGGTTTTAACATTTCTTGAGGCGGATTCTTTCTTGTTCGTTCTGGCAATAAGAGATCCGGCCAGAACAGCGGGAACGTCTTTTCGAGTAACAACATTTTTTTCCACAACTTCAATCGTGCCGAGAACGACGAGCATGGTGTTTGCTAGACCGACGCGATGATTCTTATCGTCACGGCAAGAAAAAAGCGCGCCTGATTCCGAACATGACGCCGACACTGCCGATATCGGATCGGGGACGTCGTAAAGCGCGGCCAAGTTAAAAACAAGCGGCTTGAAACCGCGCTCGTCAAGTTTTGAGCAGTATCTGCCGATTTCCCAAGGGTCCGCGCTTTTTTTCAAAAACGTGAAACCCTTTCCGTTCACTCTGACTTTTACGTCTATTAAATCCATGTCCGCCGCGTCGGCGATAGACTTTCTGCGAGTGTCATCAAGAGGCCCCGGAGGTTCCAGCGACAAGGCCCAACCTGTTTCATTATGGTGTTCCAAAGAAACTTGTTTTCCTATCCAGTTGCAAATCATACACTTGAGCCACCCTTGGCTTTTTATCTATTTTACACGATAGATCGGCATGTATGAATTTCAACGCAAATAGGGCGTTTCCAAACTTGCTTTCGCAAGCTTTGACATCCGCACAAAAGAATATAGATTATATGGATAGTATTAAACCGGCGCGTGACGGCCGAATGACGGACTGAAAGCATATCGGGGGAAAAGCGCTATGTGCGGAATTATCGGGTATATCGGAGAACAGACTGCCGCTGACATTATTTTGTCGGGGCTACAGAAACTCGAATACAGGGGATACGATTCTGCCGGAGTGGCGATAGCCGCCGACGGCAAGATCGAGAGAAGACGTTGCGAAGGAAAACTTGTAAAGCTAGCGAATCTTCTTAGGGATCAACCTTTGACAGGAACCATAGGAATAGGACACACGAGATGGGCCACGCACGGAAGGCCGACTGAGTTTAACGCTCACCCGCATATTGACTGCACAGGAGCTTTGAGCGTAGTGCATAATGGAATTATCGAGAACTACTTAAAACTCAAGCAGGAACTTATCGCGGGCGGGCATGAGTTCAGGTCGCAGACGGACACAGAAGCTCTAGCGCATCTAATAGAAGAGGAAATGAAAATTGACAACGACATTGAGAAAGCGCTGACGCGCGCCCTGAAAAAAGTGGACGGAGCTTATGCGATAGGCGTTATCCACAAGGACAGGCCGGACATTCTTCTCGCAGCGCGAAAGAGCAGTCCCTTGATTCTCGGCATAGGCGAAGGAGAGAATTTCATCGCCTCCGACGTCCCCGCAATTCTTCCGTACACTAGAAGCATTGTTTATTTGGAGGATGAGGAAATCGCGGTGATCAGCCGCGATAAAGCTGTGGTTAAGAACCTCAATGGAGACACAATAGAGAAGAAGATCGAGCATATCGAATGGAATCCGGTGCTTGCTGAAAAAGGCGGATTTCCTCATTTCATGCTGAAGGAAATTTTTGAACAGCCTCAAGTTATCAGAAACACAATCGGAGGAAGAACCGACGAGGAAAGCGCGAAGATTTATCTTGAAGAGTTGGGTTTGACTGTGGAGGAAGCGCAGAAACTCAGCGCGATATACATCGTCGCATGCGGGACCGCTTACTACGCGGGCATGGTCGGAAAATATATGCTGGAGAAGCTTGCGAGAGTGCATGTGGATGTGGATCTTGCGTCGGAATTCAGGTACCGGGACCCGATGGTTGACGCCAACACGTTGGTGATCGTGATAAGCCAGAGCGGAGAGACTGCCGATACGCTTGCCGCGTTGCGCGAGGCCAAAGCGCGAGGCGCAAAGGTAATCGGCATAGTGAATGTGAAAGGGAGTTCAATCGCAAGAGAAGTCGACGGCGCGCTGTATATCCACGCGGGGCCGGAGATTGGAGTGGCCTCGACGAAGGCTTACGTAGCAATGCTCATAGCGTTGCTTCTGCTCAGTTTGCAGTTTGGCCGCATGAGAGGCTTGGTCAGCGTTCCCGAAGCGCGGCGGCTTATTCATCTGTTAAAGGAATTGCCGAGGAACATCGAGACTGTTCTTGCAGCCGCGGCGGATATGGACTGGATAGCCGACAGATTCTGCGAATGCTCGGATTTCCTGTACCTCGGCAGAGGGATTAATTTTCCGTCGGCTATGGAAGGTTCTCTGAAATTGAAGGAAATATCTTATATACACGCAGAGGCATACGCGGCGGGCGAGATGAAACACGGGCCTATAGCGCTGATAGACAGAAGGATGCCGGTCGTGGCAATTGCGACGAAGAGCGACACTTACGACAAGATGTTGTCCAACGTGCAGGAAGTTATAGCGCGCGAAGGCATGGTTATCGCCCTTGCCACCACAGGCGATGAACAGATCAAAGAATACACGGCGAACGTGATATATGTGCCCGAGACAGAAGAGATACTTTCCCCGATAATCAATGTCGTGCCGCTTCAGTTGCTGGCGTATAAAATCGCCATAAACAGGGGATCGGATGTGGACCAGCCGAGAAATCTGGCCAAATCAGTCACTGTGGAGTAATCAAGCGTTATCAAGGCGTTGAAGGCAGTTTCATGACGCAAGGTTATTTTTATTTTTCGGTGTATTCCGAATAAATTATGTTATAAAATAAAATACTTTTGTCGGGCTTTGATTATTTAATGACGCAAAACGCAAGATGAAACGGCTGTTATCACCCTCAAGCGGAGGAGACGCATGTCAGTACCTGAAAAAATTGCGAATTCCGCAAACCTAGCTGAAGCGATCAGGCTGGCTTGCGAGATGTTTCCGGACCTTAACGCTCAGAAGTTCAAAGACGATTCAAAGGAACCCGGAGAATACACTCATGTCAGGACGTTTCGCGCGCTATATGAGAAAACACGACAGTTGGGCAAAGGCATTGTCGAACTTGGCATTCCCACAGGCTCCTTGATTTCGATATTGTCGGAAAATCAGCCGGAGTGGAATATATGTGATTTTGCGATACTGTACAACGCATGCGCGACCGTCGGCGTTTACACGAACGATTCAGTTGAGCACATCGAGTTTAAGATGAATGACACGCAGTCGGCGATCATATTCGTTGAAGATGTGAAACAGCTTAAAAAAGTTTTGCAGATTCCGGCCAGAAATATTCCTAGCGTAAAACATATCGTCGTTTTCAGGACCTCTGGAGTCGATCTTAAATCAGACTCAAGATTGATGGCTCTGGACGCTCTCATTGAAAAAGGAGCAACATCGGGGCCGGCGGTTGACGAGGAGCTTGATCGCAGGATATCTTCGCTGAATCTTTCCACGCTGGCTCGGCTCGTTTACACATCGGGAACATCGGGGAATCCAAAAGGAGCCATGCTTACGCACGGCAATCTGCTTTCTAACGCGGTGGGCGCCACCGACAGTGTGAATATGCAGCCCGGAGATGTGCTCATTTCGTTTCTCCCGGAAGCTCATGTGTTGCAGACGATACTTACTCTTTGCGCGCTGTTGAATGGCGGTTGCCTCGGATACAGTTTTAGAAAAACGCTCGTTGGAGATCTCCCGCAGCTCAGGCCCACGCTTTTTCCGGGCGTGCAGCGCGTGTGGGCGAAGATTCATCTCAATATAGAGAAAAAAATATCGAGCGGCCTGCCGAAATTACTTTTAAAAGTCGCGCCTAAACTTCTGGCTAAAATGATCAAAACGAAGGCTGGAATCGAAAACGTCAGATACTTTGTTTCGGGCGCCGGAAAGCTGGAGCCTTACACTTACGATTTCTTCAAAAACGTTTTGGGTATTACAATATTCCTCGGATATGGATTAAGCGAAACATCCCCTGTTATCAGCGTCAATAATGAAAGATTCGAGCGTAAAGGCTCCTCCGGCAAGCCGATCCCCGGTGTGCTGGTAAAAATCGTTGATGAAACAAGAAAAGAAGTTCCGGTCGGGAAAGTCGGCGAGATCGCGTGCAAAGGCCCCAATGTCTTTATAGGTTATTACAATCAGGAAGCAAAATACAAACAAGTGGTTGATTCCGAAGGATGGTTCTACACTGGCGACAGAGGATACGTTGATTCCGATGGATTCGTTTTTGTGTTGGGGCGAGCGGGATATCGAGTAAAATTCTCGGACGGCGAGCACCACGATCTGGAAGAAATCGGTTCCAGAATTCTCGGCTTCACGAGGTACATTCAGCAGATAGCGGTATATGGCGAAGGGAAGGATTATCCTGTGGCGATTGTTTCTTTGACGGACGAAGAAGACGACCTCCGTTCTATAGCCTCTTCGCTCGGCGTGAAATATACGTCTAGAAACGAGTTCGCATATAACGAAAAGGTTGTAGAGATTGTCAAAGAGGAATTCGAGCAGGCGCGCAAGGCTGTCAAAGAGAATTATAAAGTGGGAACCGTCGAAGACATTGCGAAAGTCATTTATATCCGTCCGATGTCTGAAGACAACGGAGAAAAAACTCCGACTCAGAAGACAAGGCTTAACCTGATTCTTGATAAATATCTTCCTCAGATCGAGGAACTATACAAAAGCGATAAGAACTTCATTGCTTTGAAAGTGGACTAATAATCAGGCGTCCTCAGTATTAATGCGGTTGCGGTGAACACACGCCTTTGGTTCTTAATAAAGATTGAACCTCTACGGCGAGATGTATTCCCACTTGTTCTTCTTCATTCACAACAGAGGCCGCTCCGGCATTTTCGATATCCTTCGCAAAGATGTCATATCTTGCTCTTGCCGCAATGATAGCCGCCGGGTTCAACGCTCTGGATAAATGTATTATTCTTATCGAGGCTTCGGGGTCGGGCAGCGTAATTGCGATGGCGACCGCGCTTCTGACGCCGGCGTGTTCAAGCACTTCAGTGTTGGCGGCGTCCCCTATCTGAAATTCGACGCCGTAACTTCTGGCGGCTTGGGCGTTCAGTGGATTGATATCGATGACTTTGATTGGCTCGGCGTAGCATTCTTTGAGTCTCTCGACAAGTTTTTTTCCCGCCGGGCCGAAACCTATAACGAGAATCAGCCCCTGTTTTTGACCGCTTTCCGAAACGTGATCGCTCGCTACTTTCCAAGTTGAGTTATTTCGCGCAGATAAAAAAGATGATATTTTCGCTTCCATCTGAGAAGACGCGTTGACTAAGTATGGAGTCGCCAACAGTGTCATTATTGTGGCTGAAACAATTAGTTTGAATTCGTTCTGAGAAAGCACCAGAGACGCCAAAGCTATGCTGGCTAGCGCGAACGAAAACTCTCCGACCTGAGATAGACACATTCCCGCCGCCACAGAGACACCGGGACGGAACTTCATTGCGATCATAATGATTGACACAATCGCGGTTTTTGCGACAAGTATTAAGACGGAAACCGCCAAGACCAGAATAATGTTATTTGCGATCCAAATCGGGTCCGCAAACATGCCGACCGCAGCGAAGAAAAGAGTCACCATAACAGCGCGCAGGGAGCCGATATCGGCTCGTATCTGAGTTGAGAATGGAGATTCAGCCAAAAGCATGCCGGCAAGAAAGGCTCCGAAAGCCGGGCTTACTCCGATTTTGTGCGCGCCCATGGAAGCTCCTATCGCAACCACCACGGAAAGCAACATTGGCAATTCTCTATTTTTTGTCCATGCCTTCATGGCAAGCGCGCGAGGAACGATGTGGTTCAACAAAACAAACATCACCGCAAACGCTCCTGCGCTTATTACCGCGACTTTGGCAAGGTCGTATGCAATGCTGGCAAATGTGGCTGAACCGGACAATGCCGTCACCAACAACACTAACGGAACCACAGCGGCGTCCTGAATGAGCAAGACGCCCACTGCGGGGCGGCCGTGCGCGCTCTCCATCATTGTTTTGTCCGCGAGCAATCTGAAAACGCTCGCCGTGCTGGACAGCGATATGGCCGCGCCAATAACTATCGCCGAACGCGAATCGATGCCCGCCAACAAAGACAACAATGTGGCAGCTGCCCATGTCGCGCCAATCTGAAGAACGCCTACGACCCCGATTTTGATTCCGAGCCGCGCGACTTTTCTAAACGAAAATTCCAAACCGATTGAGAACAATAACAGAGCGACTCCCAACTCTGTTATCATTTGAGCCTCAGACAGAGTCGCTACCCAACGAAGTGCGTTTGGGCCTACTATCATCCCCGCTGCCAGATACCCGACAATAGCGCTCTGTTTCAAACGCTCGGCTATCGTTCCGAAAAGCAACGCCGCAAACAAAAGAATCAATAGATTAAATATTTCGTTCCATCCATCCATCAATGCCGCTCCAAAATGTGTTGCTATATTTTACATTCGAGCGACATTTTTTTCACCTTTCCATATATTGTCAGGCATTTATGAACTTCAGGACACTATCTACAGTGTCGTGTATAATATCCATTGAGGCGAGTTGGCGAAATGTGTTTTGAGGCAATGGGTTCTTGTCATAGAGGAAATTACGGAGCGAAAAGCCTATTCCGTGTTTCTCCGCAAGCAGTTTGTTTTGGTGGCATTTAGATTGATTCGCCTAGTAGGTTCTGTCTCGGGAGGCCGTTATGAAATCTTTTCAAGCATGTGTTTTGACTTTTATTTTTTCGTTTGCCGTTGCGTTTCAATACGGTTCTCGTTCGAGCGCGCAAGTCTCCCATGATTATCCCTCTCCCGATGAAATGATTGCCGAGTTGTACGAACTCGCCTCAAGCTCTTCGGACTACGCGGAGATAGGCGAGATAGGAAAGAGCGTTCAAGGAAGACCGATATATTATTTGCAGATTTCCAGACGCGGAGACAAGAAAAAGCCAGAGGCTTTGGTTGCCGCCAACATACACGGGAATGAATGGATAGGAAACCGAGTCGCAATGAGCATGGCCAAAAGGCTTCTGAGAGACAAAGATTCTGATCCGTGGATTTCCGGCTTGCTCGATGATATTGATTTCTGGTTCCTTCCATGCATTAACCCCGACGGCTATGTTAGAACATGGGAAGAGCTTGATAACGATGAAGCTGAATGGGCGCACATGAGAAAGAACGCAAACGGAGTTGATCTGAATCGCAATTTTCCATTGCCGGCCGAAAGAACAGTTGATATGGATCTGGCAGGCAGCGACGATCCTGAACACATAAGATATATGGGGCCTTACCCTTATTCAGAGCCGGAAACACAAGCTGTCAGGGATTTCGTCTCATTGAGGACGTTTTTTGCGGCCATTGATTTTCACAGTAACTGGGCCGTGTTTTTTCCTCCGAAGTGCAACAGCAACGCCTGCGAGGCGAAGTTTAAAGATATGATGGAGGCGGCGCGAGACCGGCAGCCTAATTTGAAATATCCGACCGTGTCAGCATGGAGAATCGACTCTTTCAGCGGAGAGATGGAGGACACGCTGTTCTATAAATATGGCGTCATGGCCGTTTGCTGGGAGGTCTTTCCGGAAACTGCGGCTAAAGAGCAGCAGCAGCGGCTTGGTCTGCGGCATCCATTCTGGTCAATGAACCCCTATGATATTGACTATTGGATTGAAAACGATTCGGACGCCGCTCTCGCCGCCATAGAAAGAGCGAACAAAATCACCGGCGGAGCGCCGGTCCCGGAAAACGCGAGGAAAGTTAAGCTTAAGTAAAATATAAATTCAAGGGATGACAAATTGGAAGAAAGACTTCAAAAAACGCTGGCGCGCGCAGGTCTCGGCGCAAGGCGAAAATGCGAACAACTCATCGTAGAGGGCAGGGTGGTCGTCAACGGTTCCGTCTGCGACCATCTCGGAGTTAAAGTCGATCCGGCGGTGGATCGCATTGAAGTTGACAGCGTTCCTGTTCGCCTGCCTGACGACGCATACATAGTGATGTTCAACAAACCTGCAGGTTCTTTGACCACGATGGAAATCGACCGTAACGGAAGAGAGACGGTGATGGATTACTTCAGAGATTTCCCTGTGCGCATTTTTCCGGTCGGCAGACTGGACTTCGACACAGAAGGTCTTCTTCTTCTGACAAACGACGGAGCGTTTTCCCAGAAAGTCACCCATCCTTCCCAAAAGGTGTTCAAAACCTACGAGGCTTTAATTTCGGGTGTGCCGGAAGAGTGGGTTCTGGATGAACTGAGAAAGGGCGTCTGCCTTGACGATGGAATGACTTCTCCGGCGAGAGCGCGACTGCTTTCGGTCGGAAAAACGCCAATGTCCGCGTATGGAAAAAGAAAAACCGGGCGCGACGGAAAAACAATAGAGATAGACACGGCGTTAGTGGAGATTTCAATCAGGGAAGGTAAAAAAAGGCAGGTTCGGAGAATGCTCCGAGCGATGGGACACCACGTAATAGCGCTGAAAAGGGTTGCCATAGGATCGCTGAAACTTGGGGATTTGCCCTTGACCAGATATCGACTTCTTTCCATCGAAGAGGCGGGTTTGGCTTTTGAAGATGCTGACGCCGCTAATCAATAATTAGAGCGTTTCTAAAACGATTCGCCTGTTTTTATTCCTTATATGTATAATCGTCGCAATTCATTGCGTATAATAAACGCATGAATTTTAAAGGATATGAACTTGATCTTTTTCAAGACCAAGCCATTCAGGCTCTTGAAGCCGGAAAATCAGTCATTGTCGCGGCTCCGACCGGGGCGGGAAAGACCGTCATAGCGGAATATGCGATTGAAAAGGCTATAGCTGACGGCAAACAGATTATTTACACAGCGCCGATAAAGGCTCTTAGCAACCAGAAATTCCGGGATTTCTCAGCGGACTACAAAGATAAAATCGGGATTATGACTGGCGATGTGATTGTAAATCCTGAGGCCCCGGTTCTTATAATGACCACAGAGATTTTCAGGAATATCGTGTTCGAAGGCGAAGAGGGCAGGCTGGATTCCATTGAAACCGTTATATTTGACGAAATTCATTACATAAATGACATACAGCGCGGAACCGTTTGGGAAGAAAGCCTGATATTTGCTCCACAACACATCAGGTTCATTTGTCTCAGCGCGACCATTCCGAATTTCGCGGAGTTCGGAGACTGGATGAGAAGCGTTCGCGAGATCCCTATCGAAATAATTTCTGAATCTCACCGTCCGGTTCCTCTTGAGGTGTCGATTTGGATTCCCGGCTACGGTCTGAGAAACATTGAATTCTTAAAAAAGCTCGAAAAGGAAAAGGACAGTTCGACCAGACCCAAAAAAGGCGGAAACGTCGAGTTGGTCAAGAGATTGCGCGATGAGAATAAACTTCCTTGCCTGTATTTTCATTTCAGTAGAATGGGATGCGAAGAATACGCCCAATATTTCCGCGGCATGAGCCTGCTTAAAAACGAGGAAAGACGCAGAGCTCTGGAGTTGTACGATGGAATGGCCAAACAGTTCGGAGTGAACACTAATCGAGGGCATGCCTTGATGATGAGGAACCTGCTGAAAAGCGGCGTCGCTTTCCATCATGCAGGGGTATTGCCTGTGTTAAAAGAGATGCTTGAGCGTCTCTACACGATGGGATTGATTAAGCTGCTTTTTACAACAGAAACCTTTGCTGTCGGAATAAATATGCCCGCGCGCAGCGTGGTTTTTAATAATGTAACCAAACACGACGGCATTTCTCACAGGCATCTCACAGCGCGCGAATTCCAGCAAATGGCGGGCAGGGCCGGACGCCGCGGCATTGACCCCGTGGGTTTTGTTTATGCCTGCGTCGACCCCAGAGACGCGAGCTATGAAGCTGTTAGCCGAATGCTCGCTCGCGACGCCGAAGACATAGAATCCCAATTTTCTCTGTCATATTCGAGCATACTCAATCTGTATCAACAGCATGTAGACGAAATCTATCTGGTATGCGAAAAAAGTTTTAACACGTTCAAAACCATCGGACAAGTCGATATTTTAAAAAAGACGTTAAAGAACATCGAAACGGAATTGTCCGTCATTCGCTCTGAAAAATGTCCGGAAGGCAAGCAGTTGAACATCGTGGAAAGCATGTCACTTTTTCTCTCAAAAAGAGACGAGTTTTTCAGGCTCAAGGATTTGCTGAGAAAGAGAAATCGCAAAAAGAGAGCCTCGATGTTTAAGACAATAGAAAGAATCAACCAATTAAAAGACGAGATAGACGAGTTGGAATGCTCGAAGTGCAAGTTGATGAAGACATGCCGCTCCCGCGCCATGAAAGCTAGGCGTTATGAAAAGAATCTTAACGAAATATCATCGGAAGCGGTGGAAGTTGAAAACTCGCAACGTTCTTTGCTAGCGAGAAGAATGGGATTTTTAACCGATCTCGGTTATATCGACGAGAAGGGGTTGCTGCCCAGAGGAATTGTCGCGTCGCAGATATTTGGCTATGAATTGCAGTTTACCGAGCTTTTCTTTGAAGGTTATTTTGAAGAGCTTTCTCCTGAAGAAATCAATGTGCTGGTAAGTTCAATTGTGTTTGAATCGCGTCGCGGAGATAATTTTAAGAGGATTAGAGACAATCGAATCGCAGGAATAATCGGACAAGCGGAAAGCAGAATAGCGCAACTGCGCAAAATGGAGCGAGAAGCCGGCTTGCCCAATCTGATTAAAGGACTTGATCCGAAACTCAACAGCGCTGTGCTCGAATGGTCGCGAGGTTGCACCTTTGAAGACCTTAAAAAGTTCACATCCGGGGATGATGGAGACCTTGTTCGTTCATTCAGATTGGTTGTGGACTTTTTAAGACAGATGAAACGCGCAATCAATGAACCTGCTTTCGGCGCGAAACTGGATCAAGCAGTGAAGCTCATATATCGAGATATCGTTGACGCAGAATCCCAACTACGATCTGAATTAGGCCTCGAAAAATAGTGGAATAATTGTCATGCGCGATTTGACAGTTATTAATACGCTTATATTCCGCATTTAAATAAATTGAAAGTTGTACACCATTGCATTGGTGTATTAAAACAAGTTGTTGTCACGATAATAGCTTTATATGCTGTAATAAATCCTAGATCATGATTTACAACTTGTACAAGTCGGATTGGATTAATTGACATTATCAACAATTCATATTAATATATTACTGGGAATATTATTGTTTTTTGAGGAGTGAGAAAATCGAATGTGATATCGTAATTGTCGTTTGTAACATGGAAAAATACATTTAATCGGCATGATTGATATAATCATAGAATAGCGCAAAATACAAATGCCCTGTAATCGATTTTTTAGAGGCAAGTGATATAAAGTATCGACGCAATGCGATTTTTGATATCCGAATTATCTATATGCCAATCGGAATTGAAACGATACAGCTTAACTAGGAAACTCGCATGTTGTTTTTGTCGAATAATAGCCGTTTTTTGCGCTGATCGTTGTATCGCGCTGGGAATTATTTGCCGACATAATCAGAGCATTGATTAATCGCCGAAGACAAAATACGACCGTTAAACAGTACTAGGTATAAAAAAATCAATTGGAAAGCAGTTTTAGGAATACAGATAAGATGTAAATCAAAATATGAGGAAACTGGATGAATAATAGAATTGAAAAAAACAAGTGAAGACGCGGCTATAAAAGTATTAAAGCGTTATTTAATACAGATATTGTTTTCCTTCTTATGTTGTGATTCTACTTTTCAACCCGGAAGTCGCTCACCCACCTCTGAGTGAAACGCATAATGTCGTGTACGACTGATGGCGCAAATCGTTCCAGCCCCCACATAAATCGCGCATACGCCGAAGGGATTATCAGTTCATCATTTCTATCCATGCCTTCAAGAATACGTTTTGCGCAGGTTTTCGCTGTAATTGCGGGCGCGGAGTTGACGATTTTCATTGTCTTCTCGCGGTCAGTGTTAATTAGTTTCGTGGCTTCAAAAATGGAAGTCTCGACCCGACCGGGACATACGACGCTCACTCGAACGCCCAGAGGGTCGCCTTCAATTCTTAGAGCCATCGAAAGTCCGACTACTGCATATTTGCTCGCTGTGTACGAAAGATGCATAGGGAAAGGAACCAGACCATCCAGCGACGATGTATTGACTATATGCCCTGATTTCTGTTTCGTCATTATGGGATAGACTGCGGTAATGCCGTTGATAACTCCGTATAGATTAACGTCTAAAACTGATCGCCAGTCATTTATTGTGAAATCCCGGGCTTCGCCCCCTACCCCGATTCCGGCATTATTAAAGAGGTAGTCGATGCTTCCGTTCTTTTCTTGGGTTTCATTGACGATGTTTTGGAATGTTTCATAGTCCGAGACATTAAGAATTCTGGCCTCTGCTGTTCCGTTGCTGTCCTCAATCAACCTAACAGTTTCATCTGCGGCGGTCTGATTCAAATCGCAAACAATGACGCAGGCTCCCCTTTTGCTCATTAATAGAGAAAGTTCTCGGCCTATCCCGCTTCCAGCTCCTGTAATAATCGCTGTTTTTCCTGTGTCTTTTTTCATAGGACATCCTTTTATACTCTAAATTTCAATTTTATAGTTCGACGCGATGATTCTCTCGATAACCTTCCACGGCAAAAGT
>Ga0351932_1225_pt1 | contig 14302 bp, 9 predicted proteins | sample TotcelHT113001L8_FD_206847 | JGI IMG/M metagenome (GOLD analysis project Ga0351932, IMG submission 206847) | Enriched cells from coal bed in the Powder River Basin, Montana, United States - Total cells T11 rep2 HSBNCT.T11.300.1.L8 ... | reverse complement strand
ACGACATGACCGCGGAGGTCAAGGAGGCCTTCAGGAATCGGCCGCATCTGGTGGATCAGGCGCCCGGTTTTCAGCGCCTGGATGTGATCAGTCCGGCGGACAATCCGGATGAGATCTGGCTCATCACCTACTGGAGCGATGAGAACAGCTTTACCATCTGGCATCGAAGTCACAAATTTCGGGAAGTGCACAAGTGGATTCCCAAGGGCCTGAAAGTGGTCTCCAAAAGCGTCAAGCTCCGGCCTTTTCACCATGTCTGCTCGTAACGGGAGATAAGCCATGGATACCTTTCAGACTGAAGTCAGCCGGGCGATCCTGGCGCACAGCCAGGAGATTGCCGAGAAGGTGACGGCCCGGCAATGCGCCTTACAGCCTGACCTCTGGGAACCCTACGGAAAACTGGCGCGGGAGAAGGGCATCCAGGACGCCAACTATCACCTCTTGTACCTGAGCGAGGCGCTGGCGGCCGCCAACCCCATTTTGTTCGCGGATTATCTGGCTTGGGTCAAGGTGCTCTTTGCGGGCCTTAAACTCCCCCCTGGGGCGCTGGAAACGAATATCGCCATACTTCTCGAGGAGCTAAAAACAACCCTTCCCGCGGCCATGCATCCCCTGGTTCAGGAATATATCGGCGAAGGTTTGGGGCATCTTGCCCAAGCGGCTTCAGAACCTCCCAGCTTCATCGGAGAGGATCAGCCCCTGGCGGGGTTGGCCAGGGAGTATCTGTCGGCGGTGGTGGAGGGGGAAAGGCAGGTGGCCAGCAAACTTATCCTGGGTGCAGTGAATCAGGGGGAGCAGGTTAAGGATATTTATCTCCAGGTGTTTCAACCTTGCCAGCGCGAGCTTGGCCGCTTGTGGCAGACGAATCGGCTTAGCGTCGCCCAGGAACACTATTGCACCGCGGCCACACAGTGGATTATGGCGCAACTCTACCCTTATATTTTTGCCACCGCCAAGACCGGCCGGCGGTTCATTGGTGCGTGCGTGGGAGGGGAACTGCACGAGATGGGGATGCGCATGGTAGCTGATTTCTTCGAGATGGAGGGCTGGGATACCTATTATATCGGGGCCAGCACCCCCACGGAGAGTATTTTACAAACCATCAAAGAGCGCGGCGGTGATATTTTAGCCATCTCCGCCACCATGACGTTTCATGTCAGTCGAGCCGCAGAGCTCATTGACCGGGTGCGCGCTGCCACCCCGAACCGAGAGATGAAGATTATGGTGGGTGGCTACCCCTTTAATATTTCTCCCCAACTTTTCCAGCAGGTGGGCGCTGACGGCTATGCCCCTGATGCCCAAGAGGCGCTGCATCTCGCCCAGCGGCTGATCACTAGCGGCGCATGACCCCAGACACCATGGAGAGTGGCACCATCCTGGTCTGTGACGGCGGCGGGACCATTCTCCGGGTGATTCGCGATGGGCTTGGTATTACCACTGATTTGGCTCCGGGACAGGTCTTAATCCGCCTGGTGGACCCGGCTAACTTTAAGAAAGTTCTCAGCTTTCTGGTGGCCCTTAAGGAACGGGGGGCCGCCTCCGGGTGGGAACTGAATGCGCCGGTGGCCGGCCAGGTCACCAGCCTCCATTTCGCCGGCATGGTTATCGACTCGGAACTCATGGTTTGTATCTCCAAAACCAGTACCGGGGTTCAAAGACTTTATGAAGACATCCTGCGGATCAATAATGAACAGACCACCACACTGCGCGCCGTTATCAAGGAAAAGGCCGAGTTGATCAGAACTCAGACCGCCCGGGACAGCGCCTTATATGATGAAGTTAGCCGCCTCAATAATGAACTGGTCAACCTGCAACGTGAATTGGCCAAAAAGAACGTGGAATTGGAAAAGTTGAACGCCCTGAAGAACCAGTTTCTCGGCATTGCTGCCCATGATTTACGCAGCCCCTTGTCTCATGTGCTGACCTATAGCGATTTTTTACTGGATGAAGCGGGCAAGGCGCTGAACGAGGAACATCGCGAGTTTCTGGCCATAATCCGCTCCTCCAGTGAGTTTATGCTGCAATTGGTGAACAACCTCCTGGATGTGGCCAAGATCGAATCCGGCCGACTGGAATTGCACCTGCAACCAATGGACTTGATAGCCCTGGTCAAGCGCAATGTCGGCCTCAACCGGGTGCTGGCTGCGAAGAAAGGCATCGCTATTGCCTTCAACCATGATGATAGCCCCATAGAGGTCCTGGCCGATGCGGAGCGGCTCGAGCAGGTCTTGAATAATCTTTTGGGCAACGCCATCAAGTTTTCGCCGCCCGACAGCACCATTGAAGTGAGGATAGTTCGGCGCGACGAATCTGCGGTCATCTCGGTCCAGGATCGCGGCGCGGGGATTCCGGAAGAGGAGAAGCACAAGCTTTTTCAGCCGTTCACCCGGACCAGCGTCAAGGGCACCGGGGGCGAGAAGGGCACCGGCTTGGGACTGGCCATCGTCAAAAAGATCGTGGTGGAGCATCAGGGTGAGGTTTGGGTGGAAAGTGCGCCGGGCCTGGGGTCAACTTTTTGCCTCTCCCTGCCCTTAGGGCAAAAAGCCGGGATTGCTCAATGATGGATCAGATGGGGACGACAATCCAGGCTTCCCGCATCCTGGTCGTGGATGACGATCCTATCATGTTGGGCGCGACGTCCCGCTTGCTGAGAGCAGCCGGATACGAAGTTATGGAGGCCGCCAGCGGTGAGGAGGGTTTGCAGCTTGCGGCAGAACTGCGACCGAAACTGGTGCTGCTGGATGTCATGCTCCCGGATATGAATGGACTGGAAGTTTGTCGCCGGATTAACGCGGACCCCAGCCTAGCTGGAATCTCGATAGTCTTTCTCTCCAGCAGCAAGACTGATTCGGATGACCAGGCCGAGGGTCTGGAGGTGGGGGGGGATGGCTATATTGTCCGTCCCATCAGCAACCGTGAACTCTTAGCCCGAGTTAAGGCCATATTCCGTATCCGGGAAGCCGAAGCGCGAGCCAGGCGGGCGGAGGCGGAGTTGCAACAGGCCAATGCCCAACTGCAGGTCATGTTGCAGGAAGCCGACCAACGCCAGGTAGAGATCGACCTGATCAACCGCATGCTGGGGTTGCTCGCGTCCTGTGTTACCGTTCAGGAAGCCTACCCCATTATTGCCCGGTTTGCCCAGGAACTACTTCCTGGCTGGTCCGGGGCCTTATTTCTATTGGACCCAGAACGTCGTCTGGTGGAGGCTGTGAGTGTTTGGGGGGCGCCCCTCGAGGGGGAATTGGTCTTTAGCTCACAGGATTGCTGGGCCATCAGACGGGGTGCGGCGCATGTTTCGAGCCAGGACATGGTCTGCCGCCATCTCTCTGGCTCTCCAACTGGAAACTATCTCTGCATACCCTTAAACGCCCTGGGAGAATCTTTGGGAGTTCTCCACTTGCAGGCCCCCAGCGAACCACCAGAAAGGTTCGCCGATAACTTGAGGAATCTCGCGGTGATTTTCAGCAACCATATTGCCCTATCCCTGGCCAACTTGAACCTCCAGGAGACTCTGAGCCACCAGGCGATCATTGACCACCTTACGGGGTTATTCAATCGCCGCTATCTGGGAGAGACTCTGGAACGGGAGATGCGCCGATCCAAGCGGAAAGACGCCCCTCTCGCCCTGATTATGCTGGACCTGGACCATTTCAAGCGTTTCAATGATACTTATGGCCACGAAGCCGGGGACAACCTGTTGCGTGCTCTGGGTATATTCCTGAAGAATCATATCCGCCAAGAAGATGTGCCCTGCCGTTATGGGGGAGAAGAATTTGTCCTCATTCTGCCCGAGACGACCTTGGCAGTGGCCTTGAAACGGGCTGAGGAAATCAGAGAGAAGGTGCCTCAGTTACCAGTGAACCAAAGGGGTCAGTTGTTAGAAAGCGCCACGGTGTCGTTGGGAGTGGCCATCTTTCCTGATCATGGGGCCACGGGTGAGGAACTGCTTCGGGCGGCCGATGATGCCATGTACCAGGCCAAGAGAGGAGGCCGCGATCGGGTGGTGGTGGCAGGTAGTATTATGGGGCCAAGTTCAGTAGACGAATAACAGGGAGGAATCGTAATTTCACGCCCTCACAGAACAGGACTTGAGCAAGCCCTCAGCATCACTGCTTGCCATAAGAGAAACTTCTCAATAAATCAAATTACTTGTTGTTATGTTCTATTTATCTTGCGCAGGCAATTGTGGGGAGGATGATTTCAGCTGCTAAAGATTGAAGGGGGTCAGGAAGCCGAACAAAACGGCAGAAATCCTTCAGGCCAAGAAGGATGGGTATCCTCTAAATATAAAAAGTTTTGGCTCAGTGAGAAGTTTCGGATCTATCAGTTATCTTTTTGTTGAGGTGGCATTTTCTGCCTTCCCCATAACCACCTTGTGTAATATCTTACCAAGTTCTGAAATTCTATACGGTTTGGCAATAACTCCATTAACCCCATATTTCTGGAAGTCGGCCATTATCGGATCATCGGAATAGCCGCTGGAGACGATGGCCTTTACCTGGGGATCGATCTCCTGCAGTCTCGCCATGGTTTCTTGGCCCCCCATGCCCCCGGGGACGGTTAGGTCAAGAATCACCGCAGCAAATGCTTGTCCAGACCTTTGCGCCTGGACGAAAATTTCTATTGCCTCGCCACCATCTCTGGCAAACTCCGCCTCATAGCCCAGACGGGCAAGCAATCTCCCTAATACTTCCCGCACCATTTCTTCATCGTCCATTACCAGGATTTTACCTTTCCCAACCAGCAGCTCCCTATCTTCTTGTGGTTGAGGGGTAACCTGTTGTTCAACTGCTGGCAGATAGATAGTAAAAGTTGCCCCTACCCCTGGTTTTGACTCGACTGCAATATGACCGTGATGATTTTTAATAATAGCGTAGGCCGAGGCCAGGCCCAAGCCGCTGCCTTTCTGTTTGGTAGTAAAGTAGGGGTCAAATATTCTCGGAAGGTGCTCCGCTGGTATGCCCATCCCCTGATCTCGCACCGAGATTTTCATATACCTCCCGGCGCTCAGGGGCAAACCACTGTCTATCCCTAAAGTCAGGTTCTCGGCCCAAACCTTAATCGTCCCGCCAGTAGGCATGGCCTGAAGAGCATTGATCGTGAGATTCTGGAAAACTTGGCCGATTTGCCCCGGGTCGGCTTCTATCCACCAGAGATTTTCTGGGAAGGTAGTTTCACATTTCACCGGAGACCCGACACAGGTAAAAGCGGTGGATTCGGTGAGGAGTTCCGCCACCGAGAAGAGTTTTTTTACCGGCGCTCCACCTTTGGCAAAGGCGAGCAGTTGCTGCGACAAAGCCTGAGCCCGCAGGCACGCCGCTTCTGCCTGAGCCAATCTGTCTTGAACCTGGGGGTTTGTCTTGGCATCCAGCACGGCCAGGCCAATATTTCCGAGTATGGCAGTAAGAATATTGTTAAAGTCGTGGGCGATGCCCCCGGCCAGGGTGCCCACCGCTTCCATCTTTTGCGCCTGGAGGAATTGCTCTTCCAATTGCTTCCGTTCAGAAATATCTCGGCTCACCCCCACTATTCCCATAGGCTGCTCCTGGGAGTCCTTGAGTAAGGAGCCCTTGACTTCAATAAATACGCTTCTGGACCCATCCTTGAACCGAAGCTCTAGTTGGGGAAGGGTAAAAGGAAGATATTCCTGTCGGCCCAAATTCTCCGGAGAGAGGAATTCCGCCAGGGTCTTTTGACACAAATCCATTGAATCAGGGGTTAGTAATTGATCCAGCGTCATGCCCACGATCTCTTTATCCGTATAGCCGGATAGGTTCTCGCAAGAGGGGCTGGCATAGATGAACTTCCAGTTCAAATCCATGGTCCAGATGACGTCGATGACGTTTTCGGCAAGTAAGCGATATTGCGCTTCGCTTTTCTGCAAAGCTTCCTCCGCCTCCTTGCGTTCGGTGACGTCCATGACCGTTCCGATAAAGCGGATCGGTCGACCGGAATCGTCATAAATAGCCTTTCCTTTGGCATTAATGTGTTTCAGCAGTCCATCTTTGGTAACCATCCGGCAATCTAAATCCAGCGGTTCGCCGGTTTGCAAAGCATGTCCGAATGCTTCGTCATACCTTGCGAAATCATCGGGATGAATGAACTTACCGTTGGCTTCGAAGCTCGGAACGTAATCCTGCGGCGTTACGCCGAAAATCCGATAGGTCTCATCCGACCCCCAGATGTTATTGGTCTGCAAATTCCATTCCCAACTTCCGATAGCGGCGACGTGCTGGGCTTCATTCAATTTGTCCAGGAGTTCCGATTTGACGCGCCCGATTTCTCTCAGAGCTTCTTCGGCCCGCCGGCGCTCGCTGATTTCCTCAAATATGGCCACTCCCCCTGACACTGCGCCGTCCGAGGAGAATATCGGCTGGTAAATCGCCCTTAGCGGGGTTATTTTCCCCGCTATGACCGAATGGTAGTCACCTTCGAAATATCCTACCTCGCCTCTGAGAGAAGCTGCCACCGCCTCCTGCATCTGGTCATCCCGCAACTGCCGCATCATGTTAAAATCGATGACCTTCTCTTTGGAAGAGCCGATGATCTCCGCAAATTTCTCATTGCAATCGGTAAGGGTGCCCGTCTGGTCATAATGCATGATACCCAAGGGAGCCTTTTCAAAAACCAACCGAAACTTCTCCTCGCTCTCCCGCAGGGATTCCTCCGCCTGGTAGCGGGGCGTTATATCTTCATAGACCCCCAGAACCCCAAAGACCTCACCGTTGGGCATTTGCAACGGGACTTTGCTGGTATTCAGCCATAGCTTGGCGCCTGTGGGGGTGGTTTGCGGCTCGACAATGTTCATCTTGGGGCGGCAGGACTCTATGACCTGGCGGTCATCAGCCCTGTAGAGGTCCGCTTGTTCCCGCCAGTTCATGGCAAAGTCATCCTGGCCCAGCAGCTGTTGCGGGTGACTGAAGCCTGCATCACGAGCGAACAGGGTATTGCAGCCCAGAAAGCGGAGATCACTGTCCTTCCAGAAGATCCTGATGGGTGCCGATTCTATAATCAATTGCAGCATGTTCATGGATTGCTCGAGACGCTGGGCGGTCTCCTGCAATGCTTGATAATTCTTAGATAAGGCCTCCTCGGCCTGCTTGCGACTCGTGACGTCGTGGAAAATCACCATGAGATAGATTTTTCCACCGATGGTGATGGGAAAAGAATTGATATCGGCATAAAAGACGCTGCCATCTTTTCTCAGCACTCGAATGTCTGGCGCCAGGGTAGTTTGCCTCGATTGCTTCTCAAATTGTGCCACCGCATGGGAGAGGTCTTCCGGGGGAAGAATGTCCAGGATGCCCATTTGTCGGATATCGTCCAGGCTATAACCGAGCATCTTGCTCGCCATGGCGTTGCCAAGATGGAATTGCTTGCTTTCCGGGTCTGCTATCAGAAAGCCTTCGGTGGCATTATCAAAAATTGCCTTAAATATTTGTTCGCTTTCCCGGCGAGATTCCTCTGCCTTTCTACGTTCAATGATTTCCTTTTCAAGTTGTTTGGTACGTTCGCGGACAAGATGTTCCAATTTTTTATTAAAATTACGGTTCTCGATTATTATCGCCATAACGTTGGCTAAGTTTTTAAAATGCGGTTTCCAGAAAGAAAATTCCGGTGAAGTGACTTTTAAATGAAAAATCCCGTAACAATTGTGGATGGTTTTGATGGGAATATCGCAGCTAAACTCATAATCCGACCGGGTCAGAGAACATCCAAGACAACTTTCAGAGCATTCTTGGTTTGGCTCCAAAAGCGTATCGACTGCATGCAAAACGACCGATTCTATACCGGGAAAGCCCCGGAGGCCTCGACAAATAAACTCGCCCATCGTCCCTATATCCGGCATAATATGCACAGTACTCTGTAACAGGAGTAATCTGCCGAATAGTTCAATTTGCTGGGCATTACCGGCCATTTATTGCATCCGGTTGCTATGGCGTGAGGGTTCTCAAATACTCATCCGGTTCGATAAAGTACGGATTGCTTACTAATTGGCCACGGACGATCATTAGCGGGTGCACCATCAGGACATCAAAGATGGTGGCTCCATCGAACAGGCGGGCGTCATACTGACAAATGGCAGTGTATGGATACTGCCGGAGGAGAGAGGTAAGTCGTGCCTCGTATTCGATCACCCTTTCCGAGCCCGGATATCCTCTCAGCGCCCATGACATTTCTCCTGTTCCGCGGGCTCCGGCATAACCATCTTTAAGGGCCTGTAAGTAAAATTGTTTGATCGTTTCCAGCATGTCACTAGATGAGAACGATCCATGGGGGTAGTAAATAGTTCGGACATCTTTTAAATCAATCTGTCTCGGTACACTCAGGTCCACCCCGAGTTCCTCAAGGATGGCTTTGAGTTCTTCCTTGCTGATGGTATCAAAGACATAGAGTACCTTCTCGCCCGCCAGAAGACCGCTCTGCATATACTTCGCCATTATTTTGTGGCGTTCGCTCTCGTCGTTAAAGATGTAGCAGATGTGTGATCCGCCGGGAACCTTTTCCTCTGCAAATCCAAGCGATATTTTTTTGTCTTTATCTTCCATGATTTTATCCCGAAATTATATAGCCCTTGCCGCGTCTGTCCCGAATCGGTACTTGGGACCTCTTTTCCGAGCTTAACCAGTAAAATTATCCCCTTATCGAGGGGAACCCTTCTCATCGGGTACAAGATAACATAATACTTAGCAAACATAAAGTTTCTGTCTTACTTGCTCGCCACTAGCAAAGCCTTTAGAAAATACAAGCTATGGAACGAATATGGACAAGACCACCCTCTCGACCCCCCGCTTTCTTTATGGGGCGCCGTGCCTGGCGCAACAGAAAAGAGCCTGGACCCTCGTGTGAAGTCCCCGGCATGATGCCCACAAATGTTCCGGGGGCTTGGGCCTGGCGGCGAGATTAACCGCAGTATGCTTGCTAAATACCCATTGCGGCGTTGACCGATGGGGCATCTCGCCTTGTAAGCAGGTTCAGCGGATAGCGGATGGGAGGTTATAGGTTTATAGAGGCTCTGTCAGGGGCCTGGCGTATCGTTTTCGGAAGGCCCACCAGCACTCCCGGCAAAACCTGCGCTTCTTACCATCGGTCTCGGGACCTTGGTAGGTCACGACGGGGCTTCCCGGGGGTGCTGGGTGCAGTATCCCAATATAGGATGGTCATCCGGCGGCTTGGTCGCGGAATGCATCACTTTTCTCCACATTAATGAGAGCCTGGAGGTGGAGGTCCAGAGATTCCAGGCCGAGAAATTGCCAAATGGTGATGTCATTGATTTTCACAATTCCTTTTAGGCCTTACGGAAATCGATGCGTTCGGTGATCTTCCGGGAGGCCTGGTCAAGTATTTGTCTCAGCAGGTCTTTCCGCTTAAGCTTCTTTAACTCTCGGTCGAGGGAGGTCTTGGTTAGGTTCAGCAGGGGCCAGATGGCCTCCCGCTCCAGTCCAGCCTTTAGGAGAAATTGCACCACTGCCCGGGTATCCAGATCATAAGACACCACCTCAGTGGGGCCGTAAACCAGGTCGCCCACCTGGACCGGGCCGTGTTGCCTGACCCATTCTTTCAGGCGGGCGGCCAGCTCTTTCTCCAAGTTTTGCAGGGTCAGGAGTAAAGAGGCGGCTTTCCCCGCCTGTTCCTGGGTGGCCGGGGCCAGAACCTCCACCGGCACCAGGGCCTTCGCCATGACGGGACAGTGTGCCGTAACCCCGCACCAGCCGCAGAAGGACCCTGGGGTGGGGGTGAAGGTGTGGTCCGCTTCGATCACCTCGATACGGGCCTGCAGTTCATCCGGTACCGCAGCCAAGTCCAGGTGGGTAAGCAGCACTTCCCGCTCTTTGCCATAGCGCAGGAAGTGCAGCCTCAGCAGCACCTCTTGGATGTCAGGGTAGAATGCCTGCTTCAGTCCCCAGCCATAAGTCCGGAGTTGCAGGTCTTTTTCCACCGTCTGCGGCATCGCCCGGTTAGTCTTCCAATCGATGATGACCCCCAGGGCTTCCTGGCGGAAGTGGAAGTCGATAACCATGCGGAAGTAGGCCGCCTCGGAGAAGAACTCGCAGGGCTGCCAGTCAGCGTCAAAGGCCAGCTTGTTTTCCACCCCGGGGGCGTCCATGACCGTAGGCAGGGTGAAGGTCTGGTAAAACCTTTCCCACATCTCCACCATCTCGGACACCTGGGCAATTGGTTCTTTAGGGATAGCGCCCCGGGCCCATTCCCAGTCGGTGAGCTGGGCTGAGGCAATGAGCCGGCCCAGGTAGTCGGCGACCAATTGGTGCATGACTGTGCCGGTTTGCAAGGCCTCGCTTTGGGCCCGGGGGATTTTGTCCCGGTAAACAGTTTTGAACGCCCAGGGGCACCGGTCGTAAAGGTCAAGGCGAGAAAACGAGTATTGCTGGTCATTCATGGCATTCTCCTCCTTTCCGGGGAAAACGGACTCACCTGAGCCTCGTGGCGGGCCGATCTCCCCAGATTAAGGTTAGGGTAGGGATTAAAAGAGGGAAGGCTTGCCCTCGCCGTCGGTCTGGACCGGCCGGAGGTGGGTCTTGTTGCCCTTGGGAAGAGATTGCAGCGGTTTCGCCGGCACCTCCGGCCCGATCTGCACCCGCATGACCCCGTTACCCTCGGAGGGGAGTTCGGTCGCCTGCAACCCTTCGCCACGGTCCGGCCAGTCATAGCCCGGAGGGACGATTTCGCCGGCCTGGGGGTCCGCTGTTTTAGCCCCACCACTTTCCGTTTCAGCCTCCTGGGTATGATCCTGGGGAGGGGTAGGGGAAAGTGAGGTAGTCCCCGGATTTGCCTCCCCGGTGGCTGAAGGTAGGGCCGTATCCGGCTCGGGGGGGTACGCTATCCTCCCGGCCTGGATATTCGGGTCCTCTACCGCCCCCTCCGGGAAAAACTCCTGAGCCGTTTCCGCCTGCTCCAGGGGCGGTTCCTGGTGCGGGGCCACCAGTTGCTTCTGGGCCAGCTCTTCGACGGTCTCCATCCGGACCCGGTGCTCCACCCGCCGCCGGGCCAGTTCATACCCCAGTTCGGCCAACTCATTTTCCGGGCCCCGGTACTCCAGGGAAATGATAAAGACCACCATGTTCTGTCCGCTAGTGGGTACAGTGACGGTTTTGGGAGATAGGACCATCCACAAGGGGATGCCCGCCAGGGGGCCGCCGGTGATGGTCTTGATCAGAGCCAGGGACGAGAGGATGGCGTTGACGCTGTTCCAACTTGTGGTGCGAAACGACCAGACGCCACCTACCCGGTCCACCCCCTCGATAAGCACCTTCAGAGTCCCCAAGGTCTTGCATTTGTCTTGCCCCTGATAGAGGGGGTCCTGGCGCTCGCAGGGACACGGAACTTCCTGGTATTTGCCGTTCTCCCCGGTAAGCCGTTGGGCCGCTTCCCCGTCGCCGGAGCACCAGCACCGGGTGCCCCGGTAACATGCATACCGGGTCAGAAAATTCAAGTCTATGTCATCATACAGAAGCCGTACCGGAATCTCGGTGATCTTGCCGCCTCCCGGATTGAGCCGGGCCATGAGAGGGGTATCCGGTATCAGCCGGCCGGCCGCGTCCCTCTGCATGGTGGTGATGACCATGTGGTCGAGTTTTTTCGGCTGGGCAAACTGCTTTCCCTGGGACGAGGTTTTCATCTCGCCCTTCTCGCCGATCTTGATACGGCCTCTTTCGGCTAACCTCGGGATAAAATTCTTGATCATGGTGAAGTTTCCTCCTCAAGGTGTTTTACTTTTTAGGATGTTTGGGAAATAAAGTCGGGTCCAAAAACTGGAGCCCGACTGACGGCCATGTGGTCTTCCATAGTTTCCTCCCAACAAAAAAGGGGAGGCGACTAGACGCATCGCCTCCCCGGTTCTGCCCGCTGTTCCCGTTACATGTCCATGGGCATCACCAGATATACAGTCCCGGGGTCCGCCGGGTCGGTGAGACGGGTCGGGCGGTTAGGTTCATTGCAACCCAACACCACGGTTTCCCCCTGCATCACTCCCAACGGCGCCAGGAGGTAAGGGGCGTTGAAGCCGATGGTCAGGGGTTCGGCCGAGTCAGTGGTTTTTTCCCTGATGTCCACCACCTCCCGGCCCTTACCCACCTCGGGATTTTCGTGCACCAGTTCGGCGCAATTCCCGGACAGGGTGAAGACCACCCCCCGGAACCGGTCCCTGGTCAGGATGACAATGCGCTTGAGCGCTTCTGCCAGCTCCTGGCGGTTAAAGGTGAAATGGTGCGCACAGGTTTCCGGGATGATCCGGCGGTAGTCCGGGAATTTCTTCTCCAGGAGCCGCACGGAAAACCCCTTATCACCCGCCTTCACGCAAAGGACCCGGTCATTGACTCCAACTTTGACCTTCTCCTGAGGACAGTCGGCCAGGAACCGCTGGATCACCTGCATGGCCTTCAAGGGGACCAGAATGCCCGAGCCCAATTCCAGCCGCGCCTCCCCCGGCATAGGCTGCTCGGCCAGACTCAGCCGGTGGCCGTCAGTGGAGACCATGCGCAACTTGGCTGCGTCCTCCTGCTCCACCTGCTCCCAAAAAACGCTGGAGAGGCTGTATTGGAGGTCGTCCCCGGATGCCGAAAAGATGGTTTTCTTGATCGTTTCCAGCAGGGGCTTGACCTCCAACTCCACCAAACCTTCCGCCTCGATGTCCGGAATGGGGGGAAACTGGTCGGGCGACAGGACGTTAAACTTGTACCGGGACTCGCCGGTCGAAAGTAACGCCCGGGTGTCATTGCCGGAGAACTCCAACCGGCCCTGCTTGGGCAGGTCTTTCACCAGGCTGTGCAAGGTGTGGGCCTGGACGGTGAAGGCTCCGGGCTCCTGCACCTCCGCCGGGTAAACCCCTTTGAAACTGACCTCCAGATCGGTGGCGGAGATGACCAGACCATGGCCGTTGGCTTCCAACAGGCAGTGGGTCAGGATGGGCATGTGGCCCCGGCGATCAACGACACCCAGGGTGTTGGCGATACCTTTCAACAGGACATCTTGTTCGATATTGACTTGCATGTCTCTTCTCCTCCTTGGGGAAATTGTTGGGGCGCACCCCTCCCGGACAGGGCGGGTGCGGCAGTAAAAAAGATGGTTTTTACCCTTTAAACGGCAACGGCGGGTAACCTCTTCGATCACACGCCGCTGCCGGTCCACCAGGTTAATGGCTGCCGTTAAGTCGATAAGGAACTCGCCTCGCATCGGTGTTCTTCTCCCTGGGCCATTCGCATAACCTCCTGCCGGCCGGCGTTTTCCATCATCGCCTTCTTGATCATGTTCAGGTGCCTGACGATCAGGTCGATCTTTGCCAGGTTCACCTGGGTGTTCCCCTGGTACACTTTGGCCAGCACCCGGCAGTCTTCCGGGGCAAAGGATTTGACGACGAGCCCGGTGACCGCGTCCAGGGCCTTTTCCCAGCGGGAGACCACTTCCAGGTCTTCCTTCTTGGGCAAGGGAAACAAAGCGGTCTGCTTCCTGGCCTCCACCAGGGCGTTGACGAACCGCCGCAGGTGATTATAGGAGGGCAGCTCACCGCCCTTGATCTTCCGGAAGACCAGTTCCTGTTCTTCCGGCTCGCTCAAGCGGCTCATTTCGAAGGCCTGGGAGGGGGAGATGATGCCGTGGACCATGGCCTCCTGGTACTTGGGGGCCAGGCTCAAAAGTGACAGACGCTCATCAACCCGCCAGACCTGTTTGAAGCCCAGTTTCCGGGCCAGTTCTTCTCTAGTGTAGCCGGAGTCAATCATGGCCTGAAAGGCCCGGGCCTCTTCCAACGGAGTCAGGTCCTGGCGCTGGAGGTTCTCTACCAGGGCCATTTCGGCGATTTGCCGGTTGTCAGCCTTGATGATATGCACCGGCACCTTTTCCAGTCCGGCCAACTTACAAGCCCGCCAGCGCCGTTCCCCGGCGATGAGCATGAAGGGTTTCCCTTCGCCCCGGGGAGCAACCACCAGGGGTTCGATGAGCCCCTGCTCCTTGATGGACTGGGCCAGTTCTTCCAGGGCCTCCCGCAGAAAAATCTTGCGGGGCTGGTCAGGGTTGGGGTATATAAGAGACAATTCAATTTCGTAACCGGGCTTTGGCGAGTCCGGGGCAGTGGTTTCGGGGGCCTGTGGAGAGGCCCCCTTTTCTTTCTGGTTACAGACATCTTTGTGGGAACAAAAGCCTCCGGGGTAGGTGCATTTCCCGCCGCCCTGGAGCTTCTTGCCCTTGGCCTTGTTCATCATGCCTTTTTTGAACCCGCAACCTTGACAGTCGCCGGTCGGTTTACCTTTCTTTGTTGCCATAACCTCTCGCCTCCTCAGGTAAAAAG
>Ga0351932_1220_pt1 | contig 14739 bp, 10 predicted proteins | sample TotcelHT113001L8_FD_206847 | JGI IMG/M metagenome (GOLD analysis project Ga0351932, IMG submission 206847) | Enriched cells from coal bed in the Powder River Basin, Montana, United States - Total cells T11 rep2 HSBNCT.T11.300.1.L8 ... | reverse complement strand
TTGGCGATCGCGCTGCCTCCTGCCTCCTGCCGACCTCCGACTTCCGACCTCCGACCTCCTCCCCCCCTTCGCCCTAGATTGTGCTATGATTCCGACAGTAGGCGACACCGCCAGGTGGTCGGGGGCTGGGGTTTGTCCTGATTTCCGGATGCGTTTGAGCTATACGAAATGTCCACTTCGAATACAACTCTCGAAACACCGATACGCGACAACGGGGAAACGGAACCGCGGCGATCGGTTCTGCGGGCGGTGACCTTTGTGGCGGCGGTCATCGCCTGCCACCTGCCGCTGGTCGCGCTGCACTTTCGCCACGTGTGGCTCGGCCGGCCGCATTACCAGTTCTTTCCGCTGCTGCTGGCGGGCATCGCTTGGCTGCTGTGGAAGCGCTGGCCTCAATGGACGGCGACCGCCGCAGCGCCCCGCTGGTCGAACGCGGTGCTAGCCTGCGGACTGGTGATGCTGTCGGCGAGCACGCTTTTCTGGTCCTCTTGGCTGGCGGCGGTGGCGCTGGTGCTGTCGATCGGCGGACTGATCGGCCGCTATGCGGTGCCGGGCCAGTGGCGGGATTGGCTGCCGGTGTGGCTGGTGATGTGGCTGATCGTGCCGCCGCCCCTGGGACTGGATTTTCGCCTGATCTCGTGGCTCCAGTCGTCCACGTCCCGCATGGCCAGTCTGCTGCTGGATCTGTTGGGCGTGCTGCACTTGATGGAAGGCCATGTGCTGGTGCTGCCGGGCCATCGGATGCTGGTCGACGAGGCGTGCAGCGGGGTGAATTCCGTGCTGGTGCTGCTGGTGCTGACCGCGATGTTCGTCGTGTCGGCTCGCCGTCCGCTGCTCTGGTCGGCTCTGCTGCTGGCCAGCAGTGTCGCCTGGGCGTGGGCGGGCAACACGGTCCGCGTGGCGACGATTGCCATCGCCCAGGCCTGGTACGAGCTGGATCTGTCGACGGGCTGGCAGCACGAGCTGCTGGGCTACGTCACGATCTCGCTGGCCCTGGTCTGGTTGGCCAGCACCGATTACTGCCTGGCCTTTTTGCTGCGGCCGATTGCCTTGCGAACTGCGGACGTATCTGGCTTTGCGTCGCGGAGCAACGCGCTGACCAGGGCCTGGAACTGGTGCGTGGGCGCGGACACCAGCGAGCATCGGCGGAGGAAGCGGCGAGGGCAGAAACCGGTATCTGCCGTCGCCACGGGCGGCCTGGCTGTGGTGGACGAATCGCCGCGGTGCGAATCGGGCGAGACAACGGGCACCCTGCTGGTTGCTGCGAGCCGCTGGGGGTGGCTGGCCGCTTTTGGGCTGCTGGCAGTTCTGCAGCTTGCCGGCGTCGCGATGATCATTGCAGACCGCATCGGGATCGCCACGGCGGATCGCTCCGCGATGCCTGCCGTAGGTAGAGCGACCCTAACGCCGCTCTTTCAGCGGAACCACATGCCGGAGAATCTGAACGGCTGGTCGCTGGTCGATTACGAACTGACAGAACGGGCGCCCGGGGCCGATCTGGGGCACTTTTCCAACAAGTGGCGATTTCGCCGCGGGACGATGGAGTGCCTTGTCTCGGTCGACTATCCGTTCTTCGGCTGGCATGATCTGACGGTCTGCTATCGCGGAAGCGGGTGGGTATTGCTCGACCGACGCGACATTGGCGACGTGGACCCTGGCCGTGTGGACGTGGCATACGTCGAGGCCGAGCTGTCGAAGCCGACGGGTGAATATGGCTGGCTTGTCTTCGGGCTGTTCGACCAGGCGGGCGAGTCGTTTGTGCCGCCGTTATCGGGCCTCCGTTGGCCGAGCGCGGTGGCCGGCCTGAGACGTAATCCTTTGGCAGCTTGGCTGTTGGGACATGGTTATATGGAAGACAGAACCACGGCGTATCAGGTCCAGGTGTTGGTTTCGAGTGATGTCATTCTGTCGTCGGACCAGCGGGACGAGGTACGGCGGTTGTTCTTTTCGGTTCGATCCCAGGTGGTCACGGCGTACTTGGGGAGGGCGATCGAGGGGGAGCACAAACGGTGAAGAAGAAGCGGAAGAAGAGTACCCGTTGGGGCTGGTTGCGGCGGGCGGCGGCACAGGCTTGGAAGCTGCCGGACGTGGTGCTGCGGTTTGTGGTCCAATGGTGGTCGACCCGTCCGTGGACGTCGCTGCTGTTGGGCTTGCCCGCGATCGTCTTCGGCTTGGCCTTGTTGGCTGTCGAGCCGCTGCACAGCCGCTCGCTGCCGGGCGAGTGGGCTCGGCGGTATGACCGGGCGGGCATGGCGGCGTTGCGCGAGGGCGATCTGCAAGCGGCCGACGTGTACTTTCGCCGCGTGGCTTTTTTGGACGAGGATTCGCCGGCCGCCTGCTTCGGCTTGGCGTTGACGGCCGAGCGGCAGGAGGATCTGCCGCGCGCCCGGCGGTGGATGCTGCGGATCGCTGCGGATTCGGCGGCGGGGTACCCGGCGGCACACGCCTGGCTGGCCAAGGATCTGATGCGCCGCAAGACGCCGCTGGACGCGCAAGGGGCTCGCGTCCTGGAGCATCATCTGCTGCAAGCGTCGCGCAGTGGTGCGCATGCCTTGGAGTCGCGGGTGAATCTGGCCCAGCTGTACATGCTGGGCGGCGAGACGGGCAAGGCCGTGGCGCAGATGGAGCGGGCCGCTGCGGAACGGCCCGCGCTACAGCTGGACCTGGCCCGGCTGTACGCCCTGGCCGGCCGCTCGGCGGACGCGCGCCGCGTGGCGGCCAAGGCCGGCGAGTTTTTCGAGGCCCGCACACAGGCGGAGCCGGACCAGCCGCAGTATCGCCTGGCTTGGGCTTCCAGCCTGGTGCTGCAGGAGCGTCACAAAGAGGCCGTCCAGGTCTTGACGGCCGGACTAAAGCTGGCGGATCCGGAGCCGTTCCACAAGGCGCTGGGCGCGGTCTATCTGCATTGGCTCGCCGCCAGCACGACGCCGGAGAAACCGAACGCGGCACGGCAGCTCGAGTTCCTGGACTGAGTTCTGCAACACGATGCCGCCAACGAGCAGGCGTTGGCCATGCTGGGCAAGGTGGCGATGGGCGAGGGCGAGTCGGCCGATCAGGCGACGGATCTGCTCAAGCAGATCCTGGCCCGCGGTGCGGCGCCTGCGGTGATCCACCTGGCGCTGGGGACGCGAGCGCTGTACCAGGGCGATGTCGACAAGGGGCTGATGCACCTGGAACAGGCCCAGCAGCGCAATGCCCGCATCCCGGAAGTGCTGAACAACCTGGCCTGGGGCCTGACGCAACAAGACGAGCCGGATCTGGAACGGGCGCGGCAGCTGGCCGAAACGGCCCAACAGTTGTCAAAGCACCCGGAGACCTACGACACGCTGGGCACGATCCTGGCTAAACTGGGAAAGCCGCGGGAAGCGGTCACGCAATTGGAAACTGCACTCCGCGTGCTGCCGCCCCGCGCCGCGATCCATCGCAAACTGGGCGAGCTGTACGAGCAACTGGGCGATGCCGACTTGGCGCGCGAGCACCGGCGACTGGCCGAGCAGATGGAATCGCCTGTGCCGCCGGGCGAGGCCAAGTGAGTCCGCGGGTTCGTGGTTCGTGGTTCGTGGTTCGTGGTGCTTGGTTCGTGGCGAGCGGGCGGGCGTCAGCCCCCCGGTGATACTGGTTCCTGGTTCCTGGTTCCTGGTTCGTGGTTCGTGGTTCGTGGTTCCTGGTTCGTGGTTCGTGGTTCGTGGTGCTTGGTTCGTTGTGCTTGGTTCGTTGTGCTTGGTTCGTTGTTCGTTGTGCTTTGTTCGTTGTGCCTGGCGAGCGGGCGGGCGTCAGCCCCCCGGTGATACTGGTGCTTGGTGCTTGGTGCTTGGCGCTTGGTGCTTGGTGCTTGGTTCGTTGTTCGTATTGCTTGAGCAAATCAATCCGCAAGCGCGGTTGACGCGGAACCGGAAAATCGTTTGACTGGTGAAAACAAACTGCCGCCTTTCGCGCCCTCGGTGCGGCGGTGCAACGAGTGTCGGGGGCCAGGTGCGCCGCAAGGCGCTAGCCGCGGGTTTTGCCAGCAGTGCGCGGCCAGGCGTTGCCGGCGGCTTGTTTCTCGAACGCTTCCAAGTCCGTTGAAAAGGAACCCAAGCCATGTCTCAACCGCAGCAGGTCAGTCGTCGTGATTTTTTGGGAGGATCGTTGGCCAGCGTGGGGGTCGCGGGAGCGATCGCGGGCAGCGGGCTGGGAAACCAGGCGGGAGCGGCCGAAGCGGGAGCGGAGCCTGCCGCGAGCGAGCCTGTCGCGGGGGTGGTGCCCTGCGGGATGATCGGCAAAGCCAAGATCAGTCGGCTGTTGCTGGGCGGGAACCTGGTTTCCGGTTATATGCATGCCCGCGATTTGAAGTACGTCAACCAGCTGTTCCGGGCCTACGTCACGGAAGAGAAGATGATGGAGACGTTGCGGCTGGCCGAATCGCAGGGGATCAATACGGTCTTCGAGACCGGCGCGCATTTCGTGGCCCGCTATAATCGCGAATTCGGCGGGCACATGCAATTCATCCCGCATATTCAGGTGCCGTTGGGCCAGGACGAATCGTCGCTAAAGGACCACATCCAGAAGCAAGTCGATTCCGGGGCGGTCGCCTTGTATGTGTGGGGCGTCTCCGGCGATCGCCTGGTCCAGGCCGGGGAGATCGGCCAGTTGGCCAAGGCGGTGGAGTTGGCCAAGCGGCACGATCTGCCGGTGGGCGTCGGCGGCCATTCGCTGCGGGTGCCGATGGCGTGTGAACAGCACCAGGTGCCGTGCGATTTCTACGTCAAGACGCTGCACAGCGACCAGTATCCATCGGCCACGCCGAAAGCGCTGCGCAAGGAGTTCATCTGGCTGGACGGCGGCGAGGGCTGGTACGACAACATGTGGTGCATCAACCCGGAAGAGACGATTGCGTTCATGCAGACGGTGACCAAGCCGTGGCTGGCCTTCAAGGTGCTGGCCGCTGGCGCGTTTGATCCCAAACAGGCTTTTCCCCACGCGTTCAAGAACGGAGCGGACTTTATCGCCGTGGGAATGTTCGACTTTCACATCCAGCAGAACAGCGAGTTGGTCGGCCGCGTGGTCCAGCGGGAAAAAGTCCGCCAGCGTCCTTGGTGTGCGTGAACCGTAGCTGCATGTACCGGTGGGCTTACGCCGCACCGCTCGCCGGGATTTGCACCGCTCGCCGGGATCTGTACCGGTGGGCTTACGCCGCACCGCTCGCCAGGCTGAATCCCGAGCGGGCGGGCTCGTCGTCCAGCGGCAAGCCGAGCACTTCGCGCGCCAGGTAGCGATAGTCCTTGGCGCCGTTCGAATCCGGGGCATACTGCAAGATCGTCTGTCCGAAACTGGGGGCTTCCGCCAGGCGGATGTTGCGGCGGATCCGCGTGCGAAAACTCTTGGCCCCCGTCCACACGGCGCTGGGGGACCGCTGCTGGGCGAGAAACTCCTGGACATCCGAGGTGACTTCGGCCGCCAGCCGCGTGCCCGATTCGTACATGCACAGCACGACGCCGGTCAGCCGCAGTCCGGGATTCAGACGCTGGGCGACGATATCGACGGTCCGCAGCAGCTTGCCAAACCCGTGCAGGGCCAGAAAGTGCGGTTGCAGCGGCAAAAAGATCTCCTTGACGGCCGTCAGCGCGTTCAGTGTCAGCACGCCCAACGAGGGCGGACAGTCGATGATCAGGTAGTCAAAGTCGCCGCCGTCCAACAGCAGCTTGTCCCGCAGGATCAATTCCCGGCCGACTTCGCCGGCAAGTTCCAGTTCCGCGGCGGCCAGATCCAGGTGCGAAGGCACCAGCCAGAGTCGCTGGTCGATCTGCAGACGGACTTCCGACAGCCGGGTGTCGCCCGTCAAGACCTGGTACACCGAGCGGTGATCTTCGCGGACCGCGGTGCCCAGATGCAACGACGCATGGGCTTGAGGATCCAGGTCGATCAAGCAGACTCGCTGGCCTTGTTCCGCGAGCGCAGCGCTCAAGTTGACGGCGGTCGTCGTCTTTCCGACGCCGCCCTTCTGATTGATGATGGCGATGGTTCGCATGTCGGGAACTCCGTTTCCGTAACGTGCTGCGGTGTTTTCGACCGCGGTCGATGGTCGGGGGCATTATACGCACAGCGTCCCGCCTGGCACCAGACGAATCCTGGCCTGTTCTCGCTAGCACCCGTTGGTTTTCGGCCGAAGATCGGCTAAAACATAGCCACCGACAGCTTGGCTGTCATTGGGCTCGATAGCCAACGGCTTATGTCGTGGGAAAACGGGTATTTCGCCGACGGCGAGCAGGCTCAGAGGCCGTTGGAGTCCGATCTATTACGCGAACGGGAAATTGGCAAGCGGTAATCATGCGACAGATCGGCACCTTACAGACCCAGGCCCAAGCCGACCGATTTACGGCTTTTCTGATCACTCAAGGCATCTCGGCGGTCGTCGAGCCGGATGCGAATTGGTGGACAATTTGGGTTCGGGACGAGGATCAGGTGCCGCCGGCGCGCGATGCGCTGGAGGAATTCCGACGCAATCCCGACGATGCCCGCTATCAAGGCGTGATCCGCACCGCGCAGGCGGTCTTGCAGGAGGAGGCCAAGCGGCGCGAGCAGGCACGCAAGAATGTCGTGACGACGAGTGCTCGCAGCGGGCAAGCGGGGCTGCAGGCAGCGCCGCTGACCACCGTCGTCATCGGGCTGTGCGTGATCCTGTTCGTGATGTCCGGCTTCGGACGAGGGGGCGGCAGCGCTCCGCTGCGAACGCTGATGTTCTGCGACGTTCGCCACCGGCAAGCGGCCAACTGGGACGAAACTCGGCTCGCCGACCGGCTGATCGATATTCGCCAGGGCCAGTGGTGGCGGTTGATCACGCCGATCTTCCTGCACGGCGACGTGCTGCACCTGCTGTTCAACATGATCATGTTCCATATCTTTGCGCGGACGATCGAGGCGCGCAAGGGCGCCGGTGCCTTGGGGGCGATGATCCTGGTGATCGCCCTGGCGTCCAATGCCGCGCAAGGACTGGCTCCAGCGACCTGGGGCACGCTCAGCGGCGGACCGTTTTTTCTGGGGATGTCCGGAGTCGTCTACGGCTTGATGGGATACCTTTGGCTAAAGACGGTCTACGATCCAGGCTCCGGAATGTACGTGAACCCCGGCACCGTGGTCTTTCTGCTCGGCTGGATGACCATCGGCTTGACCGGCGTTTTTCGGGATGCCATGCCGATGGCCAATCTGGCCCACGTCTGCGGTCTGCTGGCAGGGATGGCGTTGGGATATATCAGCTCGCCGGGACGAGGCCTCTACCGGTGACGTTGCTGTCGTGGGCATCCTCGCCGCTTGCCGGCGAGTGGTTTAGGTTATGTGGCCACGAACAAGCGTCCACCCGCGAACGAACTTCGGCCTGTGCCTTGCGCGGGCTGGCATCCTCGCCGCTTGCCGGCGAGTGGTTCAGGTTACGTGGCCACGAACAAGCGTCCACCCGCGAACGAACTTCGGCCTGTGCCTTGCGCGGGCTGGCATCCTCGCCGCTTGCCGGCGAGTGGTTCAGGTTACGTGGCCACGAACAAGCGTCCACCCGCGAACGAGCGAATTAGCCGGAAGTACTCGCCGGCAAGCGGCGAGGATCAAAGCGTGCGTTCTGCGAGTCCTTCGTGGCCAGTTCTCCTCAAGGACTCGACGACAAGCGTCGAGGATGCCCGTGAAGTGCCGTAATGGGACGAAGCGGGCAGAAAGAACTCGGGCTACGCGGGCGGACCCTCCGCCATTTTCCGCGTGCACAGATCGTACAGGATGGGCATGACGATCAGGGTCAGCACGCCGGAGACCAGGATTCCGCCGGCCGATGCGATGCCGACGCCGGTCCGCATCTCGGCGCCGATACCGCTGCCCAGCGCCAGCGGCAGCATGCCCAGCACGGCGGCCAGCGTGATCATCACGATGGGACGGAATCGTTCACAGGCGGCGGCGATCATGGCCTTGTGGCGCGGAATCCCCTGTTGCACGTGGGTATTGAACTGGTCCATGATCAGAATGGCGTTGTTGACCACAATGCCCATCATCATCACGATTCCCATGATGACAAAGATACTGAAGCTCTCGCCGGCAAAGGCCAGCGCCCACGTGGTGCCGATCAGGGCCAGCGGGATGGTGACCAGGATGATCGCCGGCTGGCGGAACGATTCGAGAATGGCCGCCAGCGTGAGCACGACCAGTACGATGGACAGCAAGCCGGCTTCCCCCAGACCGGCCTGGCCTTCGGCCATGAACTCGTACGTTCCGGCGAACGCATAGTCGTACCCGGGAGGCAGGCCCACCTGGTCGTCCAGCAGGGCGCTGATCTGGCTGACTGCGGTCCCCAGCGGCAGGCGTCTTTCGTCCAGTTGGGCGTATAGTTTCGCGAGTCGCCGCTTGTCTTTGCGGATGATTTGGATCGGCATCTCGGTTTCCACGATCCGGCTGACGTTGGTCAGCACCAGCGGATGGCCGTCGGTTCCCGGCAGCTGGAACTCGCGAACCTGGTCTTTGCCCTGTTGTTCGGCCAGCTTGACGACAATGTCATAGCTGCGGGCGCCCCGTTTGTAGGTTCCGGCCTTGATGCCCTCGAGGTTCGCGCGCAGCGCCATGCCCAAGGGGACCGCCGACATTCCCAGATCGCTTAACACGGCGCGCCGCGGGAGGATACGGATTTCCGGCTTGCCGGCTCGCACGCTGGTGTCCGGGTCAAGGATGCCCGGCATCGCTTCGCTGAACTGATGGGCCTTCAGGACCAACGCATCCAGGGTATCCAGTCGCTCCCCGGAGATTTCCAGCTCCACCGGCGTCGCCTGACCGCCGATCATCGAGGGCCTGCTGACCCCCACGATCGCATCCGGAAACCCCTCCATGCGGGCCCGCACCTGGTCCATGATGTCGTCAATCGTGATCTCACGTTCGGTTCGCTCCGAGAACTTTAGCAGGATCTGCGCCAGGTACACGCCTTCGCTGGACTGCCCCAGAATGGCTTCCACCTTGCCGACGGAACTGAGGACATGGTGCAGTTCCGGCAGGCCTTCCAGACGAGCTTCCGCTTCCTGGACGCGGCGGAGCGTCTCGGCCAGTTCATAGCGGGTGGGGAATTCCAACCGCAGATACAGGGCCCCCCGATCCGACTCGGCAAACGCGCTGGTCCCCAGCCGTCCCCCCAGCCACAGCGAATGCACGAAAATGCCGACCACGGCCAACAACGTGAGGACCGCCGCCCAACGGTTCCGTTCGTTGAACTGCAGCAGGCCGCGATAGCCGCCGACCAGCCGATCAAAGCCCCAGTTCCAGCCCCGCTCCATCCGCGTCAACAGCGAGCGGGAACCCGCCTGGCGCGGCTTCAGGAGCAGCGCACACAACATGGGCGTCAGCGTAAAGGAGATGAACAACGAGACGACGGTCATGATGAACATCGTCATCGCCAACGGGCCGATGAACATGCCGATGCGGGTCTTCATCACCGACAGGGGAAACAGCACGACGATATTCGTTCCGGCGCTGGCCAGCACGGCGATGAACGCTTCTTTCGCGCCCAGTCGAGAGGCTTCCCGCGGATCGCCGGATTCCTCCAACCGCTTGACAATCGCCTCCAGCACGACGATCGAGTTGGTCACCAGGATCCCCACCGACATGCCGATCGCGATCAGCGTCGAGGTGTTCAAGGTGTAGCCGACCGCCTGCATGAAGAACAGGCCGATGATGATCGTCAGGGGCATCGTGATGCCCACGACCAGTAGGGCGCGCAGATTGTACAGGAACAGGAACAGGATCGCGGCCGTGAGCAGGATTCCTTGGCCCACGTTGATCCAAGCGCTCTGGTTGTTCGCTTCGATAAACATTCCGTCGTCTTCGATCCAGACCAGTTCCATGCCGCCCGGCAATTCGGCGTTCAGCGTCGCCATCGCCTTTCGCACGGCGTTGGTGACCGCCACGGCGTTGGCATCCGCTTTCTTGACCACTTTGATCGCGACGCAAGGTCGCCCGTCCAGCATGGCCGCTTGCCGCAACTCCTCCGTGGCCATCGCCACCTGGCCGACGTCCCGGATGTGGCAGCGCTGGCCATTTTCGTTGGCGATTTCCAGATCTCCCAGGTCGATCACCTGGTCGTAGTCGGCATCGAATTTGACGGCGTACTCGGTGCCGCCGTCGCGGACGCGGCCGGAGGGAATCGTCCGCACCGCCTGCTGAACGGCCTGCACGACGTGCAAACTGGTCAGGCTGCGGGCGGCCAGCCGGTTCCGGTCCAGTTCGACATGCACCCGGCGTTTGGCGCCGCCGATCAGCTGGACGTCGGCCACCCCGGAGATCACGGTGATGCGGTCCCGCAAGGTGTTGTCGGAGAAATCGTACAACTCGTCCAGCGGCACGTCGCCCGTCAGCGCCAGGGTGATAATCGGCTTGGCGTTAAAGTCGAATTTCTGGATGATCGGGTCTTCCACATCGACGGGCAGGTCGGCGCGGATCAAGTCCAGTTTCTCGCGGACGTCCGTGGCGGCAATGTCCACATCCACGTCCAACTGGAATTCGAGCAGCGTTTGGCAGACGTTTTCCATACAGCTGGAGCTGACGTGCTTCAGCCCATCGATGGAAACGACGGCATCTTCGATCCGCTTGGCGACGTCGGTCTCCAGTTCTTCCGGCGAAGCGCCGGGATAGATGGTCACGACGGTCACGTAGGGGATGTCCGCCTTGGGCATCAACTCGAGGCCCATTTTGCGGTAGGCGTTCATGCCCAGCAGCGTCAGGCCGATGATCAAGCAGCTCATCGCGATCGGGCGGCGGATGGAAATGTCGGACAGGATCATCGCGCAGCCTCCTCGACGGCTGTCACCAGCGTGCCGTCGCTGACCAGGTGTTGTCCCATCGTAATCACCGCCATGCCCGTCGTGAGGTGGCCGTCGAGGATTTCCGTCCAGCCGTGCATGCTGCGGCCCGGCTTGACGGTCAGCAGGCGAACTCGTTCGGCTTCGACCACGAACACGACGGACTCGCCGCCGCGCTGCTGGATCGCCGCCGCGGGAACGCCCAAGCCGCGGCGGACGTCGAGGACGATGACCACCTCGGCCAGGCACCCTGGCGCGACGCTCGGCGGCGGCTGGTCGAGCAACGCCTTGACCTCGAAGGTCCGCATCTTTGGGTTCACCGTGGGACTCTTGTACGCGACCGGCCGAGCGCCCAAGTCGCTGCCGCTGACGGCGATTCGCATCTGGGTCTGCTCGGGCAGGACGCGGGCATAATGCTCCTCCGGCAGAAACACGGAGACTTCCAATAACGACAGATCCTCGATCTTGAGCACCGGAGTGCCGGGCGCCGCCATCTCGCCCGGCTCCATGAACCGTTGCGACACCTTTCCCGAAATGGGCGCGATCACCAGAGAGTCGGCCAGGTCTTTTTCGGCCATCAGCAGCGATAAACGGGCTTGTTCCAGCTTGGTCCTGTCCAGCGCCAACAACGCCTCGGCGTGCCGGACCATCGCCGACGCCTGCTTCAGACGCGTCTCCTGTTGGTCGAATAACTGCTTGGGAATCGCATTGTCGTGGATCAAGACCCGATACCGCTCCAAATCCACCTCGGCCTGCTCCCTGTTGGCCTGCACCTGCTCCAAGTTGGCCTCTTTCTCGTTGACCGACAACTCCGCCACCTGCAACCCCTGCCGCGTCATGGCAACGGCCTTGGTCAGCTTCAAAGAATCGCTCTGAAACAGCTCGGTCCGGCCCGCCTGTACCGCGTCGCCCTTGTCGACGTAGATGGCATCCAGCGAGCCGGGCATGCGGGCGGAAACCAAGGCGTAATTCTTCGCTTGAAAACTGCCCGAAACGACGACCGTGCTCTCGAACGTCATGTCTTTGGCCGCCGTCAGTACGACGGGCACACGCTTGCCCGACTCCTCCGGCAATTCATGGCTCCCCAGCGCCTGGTCGACCGGCCACATCGAGTGCATGCCGGCGCCTATCCCCGCCAGGACCACGATCCCCGCCGCGGCCGCCAGCACCTTGGCAAGTATTCGCGTTCCCCCCACTTTCCCCAATCCCGCATCCGACGAGGCTGCTTGTTCACGATCGCTCACCATGTTCTCGCTCTCCGATTCAATTGCCATTTTTCGGGCCAGGCCGCCTGTGCTACGGGGTGTGACGTTCTGTTACGACCAGTCCATACAGAAAGACGCTCATCAGCATCTCGACAGCCATGTCGACTGGACGCGGCTTGCCGGACGCAAACTCCTGTTCCACCATGCCGATGGCCGCATTGATCAACATCTCCGCGACCGCCGTGGCCTCCACCGGCCGGAATACGCCCTCCTGAATGCCCTGACGAATGATCCTGGCCACCTGATTGACCCCCGTGGCACGAGCCGTCTGCTCCGTGGCCATCAGACGCTGCTTGGCCGCCTGGTCGTTGATCAGGAACTCGAAGACCGCTTGATGCTGCACCAAGTACTCACGCCACATCCGGGTGATCGACGTCAGTTTTTCGGCCGCGCCCAGCGAGCCATCCACCACTTCGTCAATCGCCTCACGCAACGGAGCGACCACCCGTTCATGGACAAACTCCAGGAGTTCCTGCTTGCTGCGAAAGCAGTTGTAGAGACTGCCCTTGGCCATTCCGGACGCGGCAGCGACACGGTCCATGGTCGTGCCCTGGAGCCCATATTTGGTCAAGACGGCCACAGCGCCTTCGTAGACGGCGTCCTTCATCATGGAATCGAGAAGCTCTTTCCGCCGTTCCGCCAGTGTCGTCATCGCGATCTCCTTACCGAAAAACCGTGAACGTTGGCCCCGACGTTCTTCCACCGTGACCGCTCGGTCATTATACAGGACTCAACGTTATTTCGTCAAGACTCGTCGATCAAGTACACAGAATTTCTGGTCATGGCAGATTTGGCAGATGGCCGATAGAAACGATTATCGGCGTTCGCGCGATAGTCACGGTCTTGTGGATCAGGAAGACGGTATGTCAGGAAAAACATCTTTCAAATTGCCGGGATTACCCGTTCTTCCAATTCGGGCGGTTGTTCTTGTGGGGAATCGGCCACGTGGTCCCGTCTCTCCGAGACGGGATTCGAGTCTCGGAGAGACTCGGCCACGTGGGGATTCGAGTCTCGGCAAGACTCGGCGACATCTTCTAACGGCCTGGATGGCAATTACGGTTTGCCTGGTGGCCGGATGTTCGAGCGTCGGCCAATGGTGGCACAACGGGTTCAAGGTCGGCCCGGAATACTGCGGCACGCCGGCCCCGGTGGCAGATCAGTGGATCGACGCGGGCAATCCCCGCATCAAGACCGCGCCGGCCGACTTTAGTTGCTGGTGGACCGTGTTCAACGACCCGGTGCTGGACCGGTTGGTCCATACGGCTTATCAGCAGAATCTCCCGTTGAAGATCGCCGGCCTGCGGATTTTGGAGGCCCGCGCCCAGCGTGGGATCGCTGCCGGCAGCTTGTTCCCCCAACAACAGGGAATGAATGCGGGCTATACGCGAAACAAGTTCAGTGACAACATGTATCCGTTCGGGGCGTTTCCGGGAAATCGCGAGTTCGACAATTGGATGGTCGGCTTTGACATGGCTTGGGAGCTGGACATCTGGGGCAAGATTCGACGGGGGATTGAGGGCGCGGATGCGAACCTGGACGCGCAAGTCGAGAATTACGATGATGTGCTCGTGATGCTGCAGGCCGAGGTGGCCGCGGCCTACATTCAGATGCGGGCTGTCGAAGAGCAGTGGGCGTACGCACGAAAGAACGTCGAGATTCAGCAGACGTCGCTGGAGATCATCCAGAAGCGTTTTGACCAGGGCGTCGTCGGCGAACTCGACGTGCGTCAAGCGGGGGCCCAGTTGGCGGTCACCGAATCGCTGATCCCCAGGCTGGAGCAATCGCATCGCCAGATTCAAAACGGCCTCTGCCTGCTGATGGGGATGCCGCCGGGCAGCTTGCAAGCGGAATTGAGCGAGACGCAACCGATTCCGCTGCCGTCGGCCGAGGTGGTTGTCGGGATTCCGGCCGAATTGTTGCGGCGGCGGCCGGACATACGCCGGGCGGAGCGTCAAGCCGCGGCCCAATCCGCTCGGATCGGGATGGCCGAAGCGGAGCTCTATCCCCACCTGGCGATCACCGGGACCATCGCGTTCGAGGCCGAGCAGTTTGGCGACCTGCTTGACTGGCCCAGCATTGGTGGACGAGTGGGTCCCGGCCTGCGATGGAACATTCTGAACTACGGCCGAATTCAAAACCGGATTCGCGTCGAGGACGCCCGTTTCCAGCAGGCCGCGATCGCCTATCAGAACACGGTGTTGGCGGCGAACAAAGAGGCCGAAGATGCCATCGTGGCCTTCTTGCGCGAACAGCAACGCGTTCAATCACTGGAACAAGCCGCTCGCGAGGTCATCCGGGCGTTGGAGATCGGAATGCGGTTGTACGAGCAAGGCGTCGTCGATTATCAGCGGGTACTCGATTCTCAGCGCGCCGCCGTGCTGCAGCAAGATGCGTTGGCCCAGAGCCGAGGCCAGGTGGCGACGAACCTGGTGGCGGTCTACAAGGCCCTGGGCGGCGGCTGGGGAATGCGTCAGGCCATCGATCCCGACGCACAATGCGCGGTGCCTTTGGAGACGATACCGCAGCCGGAGCCAACGCCGATGGATGCGTCAGCCGCTGGGCGCTAGCCGCGGGTTTTCGCGGGAATGCATGGCCAAGCGTCACCGGCGGCTAGTGCCTTGCCGCTCACACGTTTCTCGCACGATGCGGTCTGTTTGACAGAATCAACAGGATTTACAGAA
>Ga0351932_1135_pt1 | contig 17610 bp, 12 predicted proteins | sample TotcelHT113001L8_FD_206847 | JGI IMG/M metagenome (GOLD analysis project Ga0351932, IMG submission 206847) | Enriched cells from coal bed in the Powder River Basin, Montana, United States - Total cells T11 rep2 HSBNCT.T11.300.1.L8 ... | reverse complement strand
CGGTATTCGCCGGACGCATTGGTCGCTTGCGAACCGATTGGCGTATCGTCGCCCCCGCCGACACCCCGGTCGAGCAGACCATCGCCGCCGTCGCGATACAGATGCACCATGACGCCGGCCAGGGGCGAATCGTCCGCCGTCAGCCCGTTGTCCGTCAGGTCGACGAAAGCGATTCCGGCGATCGAGGCCAGCGAGTCGGCTGCTAGCAGCGCGCGAGATTCCAGCGATTCCAGCCGCAACTGTCGTCGCCGCCGGTCGTTCCGCAGCAATCGCCCACGGGCCACATCGCGAAACCAGCTTTTCCAAGAGGCAAACGGCGACTTCATCGAGGGCTTCCTCCATCCTTGGACTTGCCATCGGCCCGGGACTTGCAGGTCAGGTCCTTGATAGAATGTTCGGGCGTGCGGCAAACTCGGCCTTCGTGCTTCGCCAGGTAAATCCCTGTGCGATCGGCCGAGTTCGGGGGTGGCGGCGCGCATTCCTTGCGCGCTGCCGTTCCCCTAGTATCGGCTGGCAATCTGCGAGAACTCCACCCGACTCGGGTGCCTGCCAGGGAATAGACCAGACTGAGCGACGAATTGGACGATGATAACTTCAAGTCCAAGGTCGCTCATTTTCAAGGATCGGACGGCTCCGCCTACGTGCATGCACTGCACGAAGTCTGGTCCGTGATGTATCGGTTGCAGAAGGAAATGTTCGTGACGATCCCGCCGGGATTCGTCGTCGTGGACAACTGGCCCGCGGTTGGCATGGCAGTTGCCTTGGCTTTCCGGGCATCGTGACAGGTCCGAAATCCCGTGCAATCGGTGATGCGGAAGGGGAATCTGGTCCGGTTTGTGGGCAAACCTGCCTAACCGTGGTTGCGCAGTTTGAAGAAAACTGAGGCGATTTTCGTGGGTTTCCGCGTGCAGAGACCCGGTAAAACACGGGCTCTTCGGTAGTGGAAACGGGCCACGGGCCGTGTAGTGAAGACCTAGGCCCTTGCTTTTCGGTGAGCCGCCTCGCCATGCTTGGAGGCACAGGAGGCGGCGGCCGTGTTCTTACGACCCTACAAGCGGCACAAGGACGGCAAGGCACACACCTACTACGCCTTGGTGGAGAGCGTGCGCACCGATACCGGACCGCGACAGCACATCGTGGCCTATCTTGGCGAACTGAATCACGACCAACAGCGACGCTGGCAACGCACGGCGGTCTTCTACAATCGCCAGGGCGATGCGCGGCAATTGCGGCTGTTTCCCGACGACGAACGAATTCCCCTCCCCGACGATCCGGACGTCGTCCGCATCCGCTTAGGCTCGGTGGGCTGGACCAATCCCCGCAGCTTCGGCGATGTGTGGTTGGCGCGCTGGCTGTGGGGCTGGCTGCACCTGGATGAGATCGTGGCCCGCCATGTGCCGCAGGGCCGAGAGACGGTGGCTCCCGCCGAGATCGTGGCCATCGAAGTCATCAATCGTTTGTGCGCTCCTTGTAGCGAGTTCGCCTTGGCCGAGCACTGGTATGTCTCCACGGGCTTGGAAGACCTCTTAGGCGTGCCCGACGCCGAAGTCACCAAAGACCGTTTGTACCGGACGTTGGATGCCTTGGTGAAGGCGCAAGAGCAGATCGAGAACGATCTGAAGGAACGCTTGGGGACCCTGTTCCGGCTGGAATATGACCTGCTCCTGTACGACCTGACGAGTACCTACTTCGAAGGCTTGTCGGAAAGCAATGACTTGGCGGAGCGAGGCTACTCGCGGGATCACCGCAGTGACTGCGTGCAGGTGGTGCTGGCCCTGGTGGTCACGCGGGAAGGCTTCCCGCTGGCGCATCTGACGTTGGCCGGCAACACGCGCGACGTGCAGACGGTGGAGACGGTGGTGACGGCGGTGGAGACGCGGTTTGGAAAGTCGCAGCGCGTGTGGGTGATGGACCGCGGCATGATCAGCAAGCAGACACTCGCGTTCCTGAGTCAACCTGGCCGTCGCTACCTGCTGGCTCTGCGGCGAAGCGGGCTGAGTGAATTCCAGGACCAGCTGGGCCGCGAAGGTTGGCAGAGGATGGAAGAGCACCCCGAGGTGGAGGTGAAATTGGTGCCGCGGGAAGAAGCCAACTACCTGCTGAGTCGCAGTCGTCCCCGCCGCCAAAAGGAACGCGCAATTCGCCGCCGTCAGCGACGCGGGCTGGCGTTGGCCTTGAAACGCCTCGAGCGGCAGGTCACGCGAGGGCGACTGAAAAATCGCGACAAGATCTTGGAGCGTGTAGGACGGCTCAAGGAACGCTTCCCCAAAGCTCGGCCCTTCGTGACCATCACCGTGTCGGACAGCCCGTGTCGACTCCAATGGACGTGGGACATCCCGGAATTCAAGGCGGCCCTGGCTGGCGACGGCGTGTCCTTGATGCGGACCAATCAAGACGGCTGGACGTCCACCGAGTTCTGGGAAAACTACATGCAACTGACGGTGGTGGAAAACGCCTTTCGCGTGCTCAAGAGCCATCTGCGGTTGCGTCCCGTCTGGCATCACTACGCAGGCCGCACCGAGGCCCATATCTTCGTCTGTATCCTGGCCTACGCGTTGTGGTCTACGCTGGCGGAACTCGCCCGACGCGCGGGCCTGGAAACGCTCATCCGCAAGCCCGACGTGGAACACGCAGAGGCCTCGCCCCAGCCTCGGCCGATGACCCCGGAGGTGATCCTCCGTGAGTTGGGCAAGATCAAGATTGGGGACATCCTGCTGGAGACAACGGAGGGAAAAAAATTGGCCCTGCGGCGTGTCGCACGCCCTGATCCCGAACAAACCCGCATCCTCGAAGCTCTGAATCTGGAGTTACCCGAGCGATTAACTCCAGATTCGATTTGTAGTGAAGACTCGGAGCCAAAAAACTGAAATCTCTCGGGAAATATAATGGTCTTGTCGCCTAACTGCGCAACCACGGTTAAGACGTCATGCACGTCGCGGGGCGTTTCAAATCGGGCGAGTAGCACGCCCACCGCGATCCGGCAGGTGATGGTCCCGTAGCCACCGTTCCCGCCCGCGTGGCCCGCCATTCGCCCGTGTCGCGTTCACGGACGGAAGTGGCGTCGTTGTCCCGATTGGCCCCAGCGTCGCGACGTGGGCACGTAGCCGCCCGGCCGCGATCCGGCAGGTGCTGCCCCATAACGTCGTGCCTGTTAACAGCCGTTTGCGGTTTCGCCACTGGTCGTATCGCGACGGTAACAGCGGGTGGGCGTTCAGCGCCCTGCTGGTCATCAATTGTTCGCGTGGGCGCGCACGTGCGTATTCACATGCGGCGAGTCATGATCGGCATGCGTAGCCGACTGGCCGCCATCGCCATCGTTGCCCCCGCTACCCGCGGTTCGCCCGTGCCGCGTTCACGGGCGTTGTGGCCAACGGTCCGGCGTCGCGACGTGGGCGCGATCCGGCAGGTGCTGGCCACAGGGAAAAACGGGCGGATCGAGTTGCCGAGTACGATCTGTGCCCGGTCGCAGTGGTCGTGATGCGTAGGAGACAGCGGCGGATGACCAACCCTTGCTCACGCACCTGGCCGATGACTTGACGAAACACTGCGCGGAAACCAACGTAGCCAGCCACCAAGCAAGTCGGTGGCATTCGGTGGTTTCTCCCAAGGCCCACCCGGCAGACGGGACGCTACGCCCGGCGATCGTTCGGAGACGGCACCTTGGTGGCGTCCGGTAAGGCTTTCCGTTGGCTACCCCTTGACGGTCCGATCTGTTACCGCAAAACTTATGCACTGGTGCCCGATCCGAGGTTTCTTGTCGACGGATGGCCTTCGGCGGGGACAGGAGAACGCACTGCGTATCGAGCCGATCATGCAGGTCATCAGGCAGCTCATAGAGTTCTTCTCAAGTCGCGGCGCGCTAAGCGGGCAGCAACTCGATTTCTTGGCCCGGACGGGTTTTTACAACCCCTATGAGTACTACGAGCAGGACGACGCGTACGGCGGGTTGGACGAATCGGCGGATGATTCGGGACAGCTGGCAGCGGAACCTTGGGAAGCGATGGAGCAGGCGTGCGATCGACGACCGGCAAGACAGCCACGAGGCGGAAAATCGAGGGGGCAGAGAAGAGTCCTCGGAACCCGCGTGAAGGCACCGGAGATTTGTGCGCGAATCGCACAGCGGTCCGCGGGGTGGGCGCCACAACTTGCGGGATTAGTCGCATTAGGACGACGTTTCGCCACGTGCTCCACTTGGGAGACTGCGTCCAATGACATCCGCAATACGAAAGATACAGCGCTGCAGGCCGCGGTGCATGACGCGTTGGCGGAGCGAAGGCCCGGTGTCAACCGCTTGTGGCCGGCGTTGGCCATGGACGACTACCACAGCGTCGTCCAGGCATGCGGCGAATCTGGCCCTGCCGTAGGAGCATATCGAGCGGTTCTCGCGTCGACCAACTGGGGTGACATGGTCAGGCATGCCTGGCTGTTGAAGTATGCGGCGATCCGGTCCGTGTACAACCTTGCCCAGGCCCAGCGGAAGACGCTAAGGGCGTGTCGAACGACCTTCGATCAGGATCCACACCTGTTCGCGATCGCTTTACGACGCGATCACGAGCCGACCGCGTTTTGGTCGCTGGTGCTGCTGCGCAATGCGATCCAGCAACGTTCGGCGGGGCCAACTGTCGAGCAAATACCATTCCCCCCGCCCGAGGATTGTACCCACTGGGGCTACGGCCCGGTGCGTTGGCCCGATGAAAGGCTTCTGATCCTGGCGTGGGTCAACGCCCTGTACATGAGCCCGCAGGACGTTGCTGTCTTGTTTGTAAAATGCTACCAGGACGCGGCGGGCCAGTGTCCGTCACACCATTGGCTGCCTCGTTCGGCAGTCAACTCTTCTGACAAGAAGCTAAGAGGGAGAGTTTCGAGCGACAGAAAAGTGTCGATCACATGTCCGCGGGTCCCCATCCAAGTTCCCGTCGACTGGCTTCCTCGATAGTCTTACGCGGTGCAATCTTCAGCGGAACCCGGTCATGAATACCAATGGCGATACGCTCCAGGAAACGGTTACGCTCAGTCAGGCCAAGGCGCTACTCAAGTGTCTGGCCCATGAACAGAGCCTGTTGCTCTTGTCCGCGCCGGGGATGGGCAAGTCGGACATCGTCAAGCAGGCAGCCCAAGAGGCGAACCTTGCGTGCCGTTCTTTGCTGGGAACGCAGATTGCACCAGAGGATGTTAGCGGCATCCCCAGGATCGTCGGCGAACGGTCTGTGTTCTGCCCTCCGCGGATCCTGCTGCCGGAGGCCCCAGAGCCCTTCTGTCTGTTTCTGGACGAGTTACCGGCGTGCACACCGGATATCCAGAAAGCATTCTATGCGTTGCTGCTGGAACGGCGAATCGGCGAACATCAGCTTCCGAAGGGCACCTGGGTCGTGGCCGCTGGCAATCGCGCCGAGGACCAGGCGCTCGTCCGCACGATCAGCAGTGCGTTGGTTAATCGAGTCACCATCTTGCACATCCGCATCGACGTCAGAGAATGGTTGATTTGGGCTAAGGCTAACGGAGTTCGTAGCGAGATCATTGCATTCATCGCCTTTATGCCCGAAGCGCTGATGCGGCCCGTGCCGCGGGCTCCGGCCCCGTTCTCGACGCCGCGGGCCTGGGCGGCTCTATCTGCCGCGTTGGATCTGGTCGAGGCAGCCGGACTTGCCAACGTCGAGATTCGCCGAGCCCTGGCGTTCGGGCGTCTCTCGCCCGAGGACGCGGCCGTCTTTTGTGCCATGGCAGAACATCAGATCCGCGATCTTCTTCCGGTGCGAGAGTACGTGCTGAACACTGACAAGATCCCAAAGGAAAACGCCGCCCGCTGGTTCGTCCTCAACCGGATTCGAACCGCGGCCCAACGTGGCGACTTGAAAGACATCCCGGCCGAGGTTATCGATCGTATGCTCCGCAGCCTGCCAGAAGAGCATCGCTTTGCCCTGCTGGTCGACATGGTCGAAATCTGGGCTGGCCTGGGAGCCTCACAAGCTATGTTCGCCGCCCTGGCGGACGTCACCGGGCTTCCAGACTTTACGGACTTCACGGATTTATGAACGCCAGTTTCGAGTCCAATAGGGCTCTAACACCGCAGGGCAAAATGCAGCGAGCCCTGCGTCTGGTGACGGTTTCGCTCCCGCATTTCGCCGGGCTCGCCCAGACTGTGCGCATCGTGGTCGATCATCGAGTGGAAACCGCGGGGGTTTTCGAGAGCGGCTGCCTGCTGGTTCATCCGGATTTCGTAAACGAGTTGAATCTCCCCGACCTCGCCTTTGTCGCGGCTCACGAATTGTATCACTTGGCGCTGCAGACCCATCGCCGCGGCGCAGACACGGATCTGACATTAGTGAACATCGCTCACGACTACATCATCAACGATATGCTGGTCCAAGAACTGGGACGCGAGCCGCCAGCTGGTGGGCTTCACTTCCAGGGCGCCAGCTTGCTCTCGCTCGAGGAACTGGTCGGCCGTCTTAGGATTGATCGCCGACTTTGCCGCGACACCTACTGGCGAAGATACGGAAACCGCAGGTCTGGCGAAGAGCTTAACAACTCTCCGCCCATTACGCAACTGGGGCATGCCTTGCGCGAAGCGGGCTTGCTGCCTCGAGTGCCGGAGCCGGAAGATGTCACGCCGTCGCCGCCGGTATCCGAGCCCAGCGACCGTTCTCGCCGTCCAATGAACGATGTGTTGCCACGGGAATGGGAACGTGATTGGTTTCCCGACGAGCCAGCCGCCAGGATCAAACGGAATCAGAAGGTGGTGCGACGGTTGGCGGCAAAGGTCGCAAGTCTGGGCACGCTGAAGATCACCATGGATCCGAGCGTTGGCGACGCTTCCGCCGCGAGCGATTGCCTGGTGACCGCGCTAAAGGACCTGTATCAGCCGCCTTGGATGCTGGCAATGCAGCGCTGGTTTGACGGCACATTCACGAGTGTCCGGACGTTTGCCAGATCGTCTCGCCGAACTGCCGCCAGTCCCGACATCGTTTTGCCGGGCCGGCAAAGGGATGGAAAAATGCTGCATATCATCCTGGACACCAGCGGTTCCATGATGAGTAAACAGTCCATCATTTTAGGCGTGATCGGCGCGTTTTGTGAGAACGCCGGCATCGAGTCTGTCCACATCCTGCAGTGTGATACGGCCGTGACGCAGGACGAGTATGTGGAACCGGAGCAGTTGGCGGAATTCCGGATCTGCGGTTTGGGCGGCAGCGATCTGACGCCAGCCATGCTGCGGTTGGCCGACGATCCCGACATCACCGCCGCCGTCGTACTGACCGATGGCTACATCAGCTTCCCCCGCGATCCCGTACCCTACGAAGTTCTATGGGTCGTTCCCGGGGCTTCCATGCCGCCAAGTTTCTCGCCGAACTACGGCCAAGTCATTCCATTGCGGTCGACCTGAGCAGAGACACGATCGGCACCCCGTATGAGCGTCAGACGTTGCCCGCGACCTGGCAGGTGCCGACCGCCAGCGACCACAGGCAGCCCGTCAGCTACACGATCGTCGCCCCTGTGAACAGCCGCCCGGCCGCGATCCGGCAGGTGCTGCCCCATAACGTCGTGCCTGTTAACAGCCGTTTGCGGTTTCGCCACTGGTCGTATCGCGACGGTAACAGCGGGTGGGCGTTCAGCGCCCTGCTGGTCATCAAATGTTCGCGTGGGCGCGCACGTGCGTAACCGATCACAGCTACGTGATCAGTCAGGGTCGAATCCTCGGTCACGGGACGCCGGGGGACGTCGTGTAAGCGTCACGGGAGGCGGCTTGGTCGGGAGGACGACGCGGTGGCCGCGATCCGGCAGGTGCGGGTCGCCCCTGTGGCCCGACGTTCGCCCGTGTCGCTATCACGGGCGTTGTGACCAGTGGCCCACGGCGTCGCGACGTAGCCGCTTGGCCGCGATCCGGCAGGGGCTGGCCGACGACCCCCGTGGCCCCTGGCAGCCGGACGCCCACACGACCGGCCCGCCTGTGAGCGTCAGCCGCTTGGCCGCGATCCGGCAGGGTGATGGCCCCGTCCCCGCCCCCGCTGCCCGCCGTTCGCCCGTGTCGCGTTCACGGGCGGAAGTGGCGGCTTGGCCCCGGCGTCAACACTTGAGCGACGCAGCCGCTGGCCGCGATCCGGCAGGGGCTGGCTCATTCCGCCCCCACGTCCCGCCGTTCGCCCGTGCCGCGTTCACGGGCGTTGTGGCCTGTGGCCTCGTCGTCGCGACGTAGGCACGTGTGCGTAGCCGCTTGGCCGCGATCCGGCAGGTGCCCCCGCCGTGATCAGTGCGACATAGCGGCTACTTTACCGGACGCGGGTTCGAGTTATCCGAAGAAACTGGCGACAAAAAACCGCGCTGGGAACTCGGCAGCCAGCCGCGTTTCGCTTCAGCTGGAGCCGAATTCGGAGATTTTCTCGATTTGAACTCAGACGGCGAACCGAGTACGCTGGTGGGAACTAGGTCATCGCCGGCTGGATTTGGAGGGATCACCGTATGATCAGGCACGTCACTCTCGTCATCGTCTCGGTCACCTGCACTTGGTCAATGGCTTTTTGTGCAGATGAAAAACCATATATCACCACGAAGACGCCGCTTACCTTGCTGAGCGCAAATGATGGGGAAAGCGACATATTATGGCGCAGGACTGAGGAGGGCCTCATTGATTACAATATAAAGACCAAAGACTCCTTCACTGTCATCCGTCTAGGTCCTGACCATCCACCAATCTGCAGAACGGTCTATGGTACCGTCCCTTGTACCATTGCAGGAACTCCGACCATGGCGATGACCGCGGATGGTCGGTATGGCTTGATCACAAATCATGGCTTTCGCCCCAAAGCCTGGGGCCCAATCAAGCATCCCACCGGTGAACCGTTGACGAATAACGATATTCACGACGCAAAACGGCCCGCGGAGGAATTGGCATCACCTCTGTCGAACATGATTTCGATGATTGACCTCGGGTCGCCAGACTTCGCTGTGGTCCATCGTGTTTTCTTCGAAGATTGCCCTGCGCATGTACTTCCCCACCCCGACGGACAACACTTCGTGGTGGGTGGCTCCGAGAACTTCTACGTGTTCAAAATCCAGAGTGGAAAGCTGGTTGAAGTCAGTCGTAGTCACCATGGCAACGGCTTTCCGTGTTTCTGGATCAATCCGGCGGGCGATAGAATCATCGCCACACAAGGCAACGTGGATCTCAGGGAACGACCGGCTGCGATCCACTGGTATTCGTTTAGTCCTCAAAAGGTCCGTCATCTAAGCGATGTAGAAGTCCAGCAAGGAACGGATACGCGACTATTACCCGATAGCTACATTTTGCGAATCAGCCTAGACGGCAAGAAAGCATTCGTGTGCCAGAATTCCAGCGGTGACGCAGGCGTCTTTTGCGACGTCCCAGTCGTTGACCTAACGAAGGAGCCCCCCATAATCAACAGCGTGATCAAACAGGTGGCCGACACTGTAGAAAGCTTCGCGTTCCATCCCAATGGAAAGATGGCGGTAGTCACATGCGCGTCCTGGACCAACGCCAGCATCGCTGTGCTCGATATGCAACGCAATCCGCCGCAACTGCTCTACTATCTTGACACTGGTGGCATCGCTCAGGGAATTGAATTCACGCCAGATGGCGACCAGCTTTTCGTGGGTTCTCCCGTCACTAACCGTATCGATGTATTTGATGTGGTTGGCGAGTTTGATCTGCAGAAGAGCCAAAAGTTCCTGAAAACAGGGAACGGCCACTGCAGTCTCACCCTAGGACCAACCTGGGGCAAGTAGCCATCATTGATACCTTTTCACAAGCTCCAGCCAACCAGCCAGCAGGGCGGATAGACGCCGTATCGTTTGGCCCGCCGTTTGCCCGCGTCGCGTTCACCGGCGTTGTGGCCTGTGGCCCGACGTCGCGACGTGGGAATGGTCCTGCCTGTGGGCGTCGCCACATTGGCTGCCAGCCGGACGCTCACACGATAGGCCCCGCCTGTGAGCGTCAGCCACATGGCCGCGATCCGGCAGGTGCTGACCCCTGATCGCCGCCACTCCCGCCCCCCGTGGCCCGACGTTCGCCCGTGCCGCGTCCACGGGCGTTGTGGCCTGTGGCCCCGGCTTCGCGACGTGGGCGCTTGGCCGCGATCCGGCAGGTGATGGTCGGCGGCGGCTGACAAATTAGCTTGTGGGACACATCGGTCAACAAGCTATTGGCACGTTCGTGACTGGGCTCTGCTCTGGCAGTCGCAATTTGTCCACACGCTCGCCGCCGACCGGCCCGCCTGGCACCGCCTGTGAGCATAGCGGCCTGGCCGCGATCCGGCAGCCGGACGCTCACACGACAGGCACCGCCTGTGAACATCAGCCGCTGGCCGCGATGGTCACAGGGGCACGCCATTCCCGCCCCCGCGGCCCGACGTTCGCCCGTGTCGAATTCACGGACTTTTTGGCCGGTGGCCCCGGCGTCGCGACGTAGCCCCCCTGGCCGCTATCGGGCAGCCGGACGCTCACACGATAGGCACCGCCTGTGGGCGTCAGCCGCTTGGCCACGATCCGGCAGCCGGACGCCCACACGATCGGCACCGCCTGTGAGCGTCAGTCGCTTGGCCGCAATCCGGCAGGTGCCGCCCACATGATCGCCACCACGCAGTCCCGTCCCACCGAATAGCTTGTCGAACGCATTGATCGATAAGCTATTGGGACATCCGGCCCGGCCCCGCCTGGGAGCGTCAGTTGCCTGGCCGCGATCCGGCAGCCGGACGCCCACACGATCGGCCCCGCCTGTGAGCGTAGCCGCCTGATCGCTCTGAGGAATTCTTGCCTCAGAGCGATTTTTCGCGGCCGGGCATTTTTTGCGTTCGCCCGTGCCGCGTTCACGGGCGGAAGTCGCATCCCTGTGGCCAATTGGCCCGTCGTCGCGACGTGGGCACAGGGCGACGTTCCGCGTTTGAACATCGCCTGGCCGCGATCCCCCGTTCGATGTCACCGAGACGCGGAACCGTCCTTGCCGTTCGGCAGGGCATCTATCGCTGCCCGTTACAGTGAATTGGGCGATATGGCCATCCGTCATCGTGGGACGCCGCTCGATATGGGCAATCCGCACACAGGACTGACAACTTCCAAACCGATCCCGCTGGCCACAGTTTCGCCGATACATACGTCAGTAGCTCAGCTATTGCGTGCTCGCCGTCTTCCGCGTCCACTGTCCATCGCCCACTGGATTTGACGCGTGCATTGGCGGGGGAATCGACGGAAACGCAGAACAGCATGCTCTGTCCTTTCACGTCCTGAACTCTGCAGCTGAAGCCGATCGCGTGATTATCGCCGAACAGAGACGAAGGTCAAATGCGTTCAGCCCGAAATTCCGCAGCCTGGCTCGGGGCAGGCTGCCCAGTGAACGCTCGGCCGCGATCCGGCTGGTGCCGCCGCCACGTCCCGCCGTTCGCCCGTGCCGCGTTCACGGGCGTTGTGGCCTGTGGCCCTGCCTGCGAGCGTCGCTTGGCCGCGATCCGGCAGGTGCTGGCCCCCATCGCCACCATTCCCGCCCACGTCGCCCACGTTCGCCCGTGTCGCGTTCACGGGCGTAGGGCCGCCCTCGCGTCGCGACGCTGCTGTCCACGGGGCCCGGTGTCGCGACGTGGGCACGGGGTGTCGCTTGGCCGCGATCCGGCAGGTGCTGGCCCGTCGCCGCCCACCGGTTGGCCATTCCCGCCCACGTGGCCTGACGTTCGCCCGTGTCGCGTTCACGGGCGTTGTGGCCTGTGGCACCGGCGTCGCGACGTGGGCACGGGAACGAGGTGGGCGAGGTCGCGATCCGGCAGGCGAGGGCCGTTGTTGCCCAACTGGCCCAGTTTCTCCCGTATGGCGTTGGGCTGCCGGTCTTAACCCCGTTTGCACCAATACCCACACGTCGCGACGTGGGTGCATGGCGCAGACTCCAACGATCCTCAGTCGTCGCGCAATCGCCTCGCCATCACCACAGTCATAGAACAGGGAAAGCGTGGGTTTCATGGCAGCACCGAATCTCTGAAGTCATGAACGAATGGGTTGAAACGGAGCGACTGGTGGCAGTGCGGACAGGCCGTGAACAATCGCCGCTCACCCCACGCCTCGTCGGGAAGCCCCAGACAGGGGGATTGATCAGGTGACAGTCGGGCCGTTTGGGCGATGCCGGTGATGGTGTCGAGAATGTCCCGACCTACCACGAATCGCGCGCCACACCCTGGACACACGGTCGTGAGCTTATCGTCCCATCGACCGGAAACTTCCTTTGGACCGAATAGCCAAAGACGGCATGCACACACTATCGGTGGACCTATGCGCAGATTTTCAATGGATAAGACGTGAACACTCCCGTGCCATCCACCTACAATAAATCGCGATCGCGCCACGGCGAGTGAGCTTATCGCTGTATCTTCTTGCAGGTTCATCCAAATGCACTCGCTGGTCTCAAGATCCCAGACCCGAACTAGACCATCCATTCCGCCAGACAGTATCCTTTGATTGTCTTGCGTGATTCCAACGACATTCACGCTTTTCGTATGGCCGTGCAATTCTGCCGTGCAGCCTCCGGAAGCCAGATCCCAGATTCGCACTTCCTTGTCGTCGCCTCCAGACACAAGCCTGCGTCCGTCCTTGGTGAGCGCAAGACACTTTGGAATGCCGCTATGTCCTTCCATGATTCTGAGGCATTTCCCGGAAACCACGTCCCACAAGCGGATGGCTTTATCGCCCGGGCACGACCCGTATGCCACTGATACTGCAATTCGGCCGTCAGGCGCGATTTCCACATCGCACACATCAGATGTGTGGCCTCGATGCAACGCAAGGCACTTTCCGTTCGCCAAATCCCAAGTCCTGAGCGTCCTGTCGTAGCTAGCGGATACGGCGAGTCGCCCATCCAATGTCAGCTTTACAGCATGAATAAGCCGCGAGTGCCCCCATATGCTTTTTATGGGGTCAACTGTCTCCGAATCAAACACTTCCACAAGGTTATTCGTGTCGATACCGCCTTGAGCCCACACTATCCTTCGCCCATCTGGCGTGAGTGCCATAGTAAAGCTTGGGCTCGGCCGTTCAGCCCTTACACATGCCCCAGTTTCGAGATCCCAAATGCACAACCTCTTGTGCTCACCCCCTGCTCCGGAGATCGCTCTTCGACCTCGTGCGGTCAATGCCACTGCGTGGACGGCGGCATCGTGGCCGATCATTGTGTGCAGGGGCACGCCGGTACCCATATCCCAAAGACGCAAAGTCGCATCCGAACTTCCCGAGACAGCCAGACGACAATCGTCCGAAAGCGTCACAACCGTCACTTTGGCCGTATGCCTTGGGACTCCATTGCCGTACTCGCTTACAGTGAGGTCCCAAAGTCGCAGCGCGCCGTCTGCCCCGCCGGACAATGCGATGTGACCATCCGCAGACAATGCGACAGCTGTGGTTCCTCCGGGATGCCCTTCGAAGACTCTAACACACTTGCTGCGAGTGTGAAGGTTCCAGACCCTTAGCGTGTTATCCGAGTAATACTTGCCGTCTCTACACAATTGGCTGGAGCATCCAGATCCTGACACTGCCATCCGAGCATCCAAGGTGAATGCCATCGCGTTTGGTGTTCTCTCATGTCCATAAAGGGCCCACCAAGACATACCAGTTGCCAAGTCAATCAACATCAAGTTTGTGCTGTCTCCGACTGTCATCAGCCCCATCTTCGCATCGACCGTGATGCACATTCCGTGGATACCCCGTGGTTGCTTGTCCATCACTCTCAGGCATTGTCCGGTCATCACGTTCCACACGCGAACTGTTTTGTCCGAACTGCCTGAGATCGCCTGCCGGCCATCCGCACTCAGCGCGATGGCACAAACGGAACCTGTGTGCCCCTCCAGTTTCTTGACGCACCGACCGCTTGCCAGTTCCCACACCCGCAGCGTTTCGTCATTGCTCGCCGAGACCGCGCACGTCCCATCCGCACTCAGCGCCACGGCAGTAATCGCCCCCGTGTGCCCAGACAGCGTCTGCAGGCACTGGCCGCTTCCCACATCCCACACGCGCACTGTGTGGTCCGAACTGCCCGAGACGGACCGCCGCCCATCGGGGCTCAATGCGACGGCGAGCACCCGACTCTTATGCCCCTCCAGTTTCTTGAGGCACCGACCGCTTGCCAGTTCCCACACCCGCAGCGTTTCGTCATTGCTCGCCGACACCGCGCACCGCCCATCCGCACTCAGCGCCACGGCAGTAACCGCCCCCGTGTGCCCTTCCAGAGTCCTAAGCATCGCGGGCCGCGGTGTGTAGCGGGGGCGATTGGCGAGTCGCAGCCACGGGCCACGGAAGCCAGAGCCCTGACACTGTTGCTGCTCCATCGCTTCGACGACGGGTCCGCTGTCGGCGCTGTTATAGGCAAGTTGAAACACCGGGATGTCGGCAGCAGCCAGCAGAGTGGTGTGATTTGCAGCGAAGTGATTCCAGCCTTCCAACTGCTCCAGAGATGTCCAGTTCCCACGCCGCGGGCCGGTAGGTTCCGCGGCTTCAGTGTTGATGACGTTGGGCGGCGGTTCCGGCAGCGGTACATGGTCCGGGTCGCCCACATGTGCAATCAATCCCTCGACATAGCGATGAATTCGTTCTTCCTGTTCCGCTTGCTGCCTGCGGACTTCTTCCTGTCCGGGCCAGCTATACAGCGCCTCACGGTAGTCGTCCAACAGTTCATACACCATGCCCGCCCGCGACTTAGACTCCACGAAACGTATGTCGGTGAGCGTACCCGCCAATTCCGGCCACATTCGCGCTTCAACCTGCTCGTGCGGCAATTCGGCGAGGGCGTGCTTGTTAGGTTCGCGCCAGCGGATCTGGAAGTAGTCGGCAATGGTCTTGTGCGCCTGGACGCGCTCGCCTTCGCCACTCAAATAGCGTCTGCCAACCGCGTGTTTGAGCTGGCCGTGGTGGAAGTCGAGAAGCTCGCTGCGCTGCATCAGGTAGGGACGCAGGAGTTGCGCGAGGGCGGCCACATTGCCTTGTGGGTCACCGGGAGACAGGAGTTCAACAAGTTCCTGCTGGCTCAAGCCATGCCGACTCGCGCCCAGCAAGGAGACAAACCGGGATACCAGTTCTCGTCCGATCTTTCGGCCGGAAGCGTCCCGAAAACCATCATCGTCCTCCAGTCGTTTCAGGATCCAGATGAACAACGCCCGGGTGTCGGGTGGCAGTTGCGTGATGCGGTCGGTTATTTCCTCGTAAGTGCCCAGCGTGCGGAGTTCCTCCAACGCGACCAGCAAATACAACGGAGTGCCGGCGTCGGCTTTGGCCAGCAACGCCGCGAGTTGGTCGTCCGTCATGGTCTTCCGGTACCGGTGGAGGAATTCCCGGATGATGGCTTCGCGGTCCGGTGCGTCCAGAGGCTGGAGCTCCACCGAACGGGGTGGTCGAGGCCGCTGCCTCAAACTGTCGAAGGCCGGGCCGCTCAAGGTGGAGAGAATGATACGCGCGGTCGCCGGCAGTTCTTCGGGCAGCCACCACCAGCCCGCAAGCTGAGTGGTGGAATCGAATTGGCTAATGGCGTCGAGGAGAATCACGACGCGTTTCTGGGCGGATGCCTGTTGGATGATTTCCGCGAACGCCACCCGCAGTTTCTCCGGGTCTTCCGGTATCTCCGCCGTCAGCGCAGCGCCGGTCACCAACTCGTGGCACAACCGCCGCAACGTCCGCCGCACATCGGTCGAACCGGGACCGGCGCCCACGAAATGCGGAATTACCAAGTCCTGCGGGTGGGCTGCCCGGTAATCCTGGCAGAACTTGCCCAGCAACGCCGATTTCCCGCTGCCCGCTGCGCCTATCAGGCACAGATAACCATTCCCGCCCGTGCTTTCGGCGTGGTGCCGGAGTTCATTCCAAACCGGCTGGCGGCTGCCCAGCACGAAGCGTTGGACGCGTTCCTCGATGAACGCCTCCATCGCCGCGTTCTCTTCGGTGGACTCGTCCGGTTTCTCACCCGTCGTGAGGCCGAACTCTTGGTCAATGCTCTGCTTGAGGTCCGCGTAAACCCGGTCGCCAAACTCCTTCAGCCCGATCAGCCGGCGGGATTGGTCATCCCACTGCGCCCGGTAGATGAACGGCTGGAGACCGGCCTCGCTGATGGCGGTCTTGAGTTCAGCCAAGGCAACAGCGCCGTGGCTGCCGGCCGGCTCGCGAAACTCTCCCGGTGCAACCTCGACCATGGCCGCGGTGGCTGACGGATCGCGGAGATAGAAGTAGGCGAAACCGCGATCCTTGAGGTCGCGATCCAACACCCCGTAATGGACCTCGTCGGCCGTAATGGAGCGTGCCTTGCCGGGTGGTACCCAGCCACACCGTCCGCCCAACATACAGAGAAACCGGGGCCGACATTCATCCACGACTTCGCGACAAACCGAAAGCGCATCCTGTTCCGAGGTCACACCCCAACGCAGGTCCAAGTCCACCAAATGGATTCGACGCTGCAGCAGTTCCTGCCGCAGCTTGGGGAACACAAACCGCACCAGATGATCCCGTTCCGCGTGCATGTCGCGGAACGTGGACGAGATGAACACGCGGACGGTATTCCAGGTGGCGGACATAGGCAGCTCACTCAACAAGCAGCGATTCGTTGACAAAGGCGACGGCCCGATTCTCGCCGATCAGGGGCGCGGACGCCAGCACGGCGACACATGCGGCGGCGTGGGCGGCTACCAGCCCTGCTCACGCCGTCCGGCTCCGCCCGTGTCGCGTTCACGGGCGGAAGTTGCGGCTGTGTGGCATCCCCGGCGTCGCGGCGGGGGCACGGGCGACGACAATCCTCGACCGCGATCCGGCAGGTGATGGTTGTCGGCGCCCACGCGTCCCCCGGGCAACCGGTCACGGTCAGGCGGCTTTCCTGCGGAGGGCAGATGGAAAGCCTTGTCAACCCCGGTCAGCCGGCTCTCGGTGAATCTTGAGGCTTGGGAACCGAATTTCAGGAGTCCCCGGATCGCACGAGAACGCCCTGTATTGCAGTTGACGAGGGAGGGAGATACCGTGCATTTCGCGGAGTGTCCGAACCGCCAACTCGGCTAGACGCGAATAGTCGCCAGGGTGTTCATCGTTGATAAAGAAGTTCCCGTAGCTCTCCAGGCCGGACCATCCGAGCTTCTGCATCGCGAGGCATTCGTCCTCGGAGGGCGGCGCCTTTCGCGGGGAAAACTTGGGCGTGGCCTCCGCACGCATGGGAGTTCCCGGGCCGTCTCCCGAAAACTGAACGAATGAGCCCAAATGCCGAGCGGAGATGATCAGGCTGTCCCAGTAGTCGAGGTCGCCCAGACAATCCGCGAGGGCCTGCTGGAACTTTTGCCAAACCTGATCGTTGGTCGTCGTTGTATCCATGGCGCGCCTGTGTACACGTCAACGCCGTTGCCCTCAACCCATGTCGCGTTAACCGACTTTCTCGCGGAACAGCAAGCACAACACGTTGGCAACCTCGGTCCGCTAAACCATGCGGGGATTCAATCCTCACGTTGTCTGCCAATCCCAGAACTGCACGCAATGCGTCGAGTGCTTGGCGGAAATGATTAGGCTGTCACTATCGTCGAGTTCGCCCAGACACCCCACGAGGTTACGCTGGAACTGTTCCCAAGCCTGATCGTTGATTGCCGCTGTGTCAATGGCGAGCCAGTG
>Ga0351932_1191_pt1 | contig 17652 bp, 19 predicted proteins | sample TotcelHT113001L8_FD_206847 | JGI IMG/M metagenome (GOLD analysis project Ga0351932, IMG submission 206847) | Enriched cells from coal bed in the Powder River Basin, Montana, United States - Total cells T11 rep2 HSBNCT.T11.300.1.L8 ... | reverse complement strand
TGTGCAACGCCCAGCGACGGGTGAACTCGACGCCCGTCAACGTGTAAGGCTCGGAGGGGTTGCCGCCGCCCTTGTCCCGGCTGCGGGCCCAAAAGGTGACTTTGCCATCCTGGTGGGCGATCAGACGCCGATCGGAGATCGGGCCGCCGGTCAGGTAACGGGCTAGGTACTTCAAGACGTGTTCGGGTTGAGCATCCTCCGTTTCGGGCGGCTCGATGTAGACCACCCAGTCGCAGGCGTCCAACTCGTTCAGCCAGGCGACGAAGGTGGCGGGGTCTTGCAGGTCCGACCAGGAGTCTTCGAGCTTCAACTCGCTCTCGTCCTGCAGATGGGCCAGGCCGGCCAGGAATTTGGCCCGGAAGCGGGCGCTCAGCACGGTGTTGTCGACCAGGTACGGCTTGTGGCGGCCGTGATGATACGGATGCTTGCTCCGGATCCAACTCAGTCCGTCCAACGAAGGCCCACCGCCGGGAACCAAGGCGTGCAGGTGCGGGTAGTGTTCCAACCGCTGGTTCCAGGTGTGCAGGACCATCAGGGCCGCGGGCTCACAGCCCAAGGCTTCCCGCAGCAGCTCGCCAAGGGCTGCCCAAGCCGCCTGGAACAGCAAGCGGTAGGTCGCTCGCCGATTGCCCAGCATTAAGCCCCAGAGAGGCTCGGGAACCGTGAACACGATCTGGAAATAGTCGACCTTGGGCAACAGCAGCTGGGCCGTCTTGTCCAGCCAATCGGCTCGCCGACCGCCACTGCACAGCGGGCAGTGGCGGTCCAGGCACGAATTGTAAACATGGCTGCGATGTTGGCACTGGGGGCACTCGTAGACATGCTCGCCCAAGGCCAACGTGCGGCACATCGCCAGCTTGGCCAGCGTGTTCTGGACTTGCGGCGGGGCTTGATTGCCGTGCCGATTCAGAAAGCCTGGCGTGTACTGCCGCAGCAAGTCGATCACGCGGAGGGTCGGTCGGGCCCCGTTTGTTTCGGGCCCTGGCCTGGCGGCGGATTCGCCGAGGATTCCGCCTGGCCCGCACTCGACGACGGCTGCGTCGGATCGGCCCAGCGGGGGCACTGACGTACCGGCAACCAGTCCAACGGACTCGGTGTCGACTCCAAGTGCGGCTGCCGCACGTGCAGATAGATCATGGTCGTCAGGAAGCTGCGGTGCCCCAGCAGGCGGCTGATGGTCAACAGATCGACTCCCGCCTCCAGCAAGCCAGTCGCGTAGCTGTGGCGTAACGTATCCACACACTGCCTGCCAACTCGGTTCGGCGAGGATTGTTTATCGCTTTCACCCGTTCTTCAACCACGAGGTGACGGTCTTGCGCCGCACTCGCTACGGGGCGGAAGCGGGGTGCCTGGTCCGGATTGAGCATCGGGATGGGGACTCCGACGATTCGGAACTGCGGATCGTGGTTCCCTGCTGGATGCTCGATGAAGCAGCCACGGCTCGCCAAGCCCTGTGCGACCAGCCGCGGATTGAGCTGACCGCGCTAACGCGCCTGCGGCAACTCGTCGACCAATTCGCCAACGCCGCTGGTCAAGGCCACGAGGCATCGGGTTTCATGGTGGTGAAAGGAGATCGCCATGAAACCCGGACTCGAAAACCAACTCCACCAACTTCTGCAAACACTGACGCCGCGACAGCAGACGCTTGACTTCGCGGACCCGTGTCGGTGGGACCAGTTGCCCACGGCGGACCGCCAGGCGTGCCGCGATGCGATCGCGGCTCTGCTCCAGCAAGTTATCACAACCCAGGAGAACCTTGACCATGAATGACCGGCTCACCAAGAAACATCTCGAACGGGACGCGTATGTCTATGTGCGGCAATCGTCCGGCCATCAAGTGCGGCATCATCACCAAGGCCGTCAGCGGCAGTACGACCTCGCCGCTCGGGCTCGCGAACTCGGGTTCGCGCGCGTCGAGGTGATCGATGACGATCAAGGCAAGACCGGCAGCGGCATGGTCGAACGACCCGGCTTTGCCACGTTGCTGTCGGCGGTGTGCAGCGGGCAGGTCGGCGCGGTCTTCGCGTTGGAAGCCTCGCGACTGGCTCGCAACAACCGCGACTGGCACCACTTGATCGATTTGTGCGCCCTCACCGACACGCTGATCGTGGACGGCGAAGGAATCTACGATCCGCGGCAAGTCAACGACCGGCTCCTGTTGGGGCTGAAGGGAACGATGTCGGAATTCGAACTTAGTCTGTTGCGACAACGGGCACGCGAAGCGTTCGAGATGAAGGTGGCCGCGGGGCATGCGATGTGGGAAGTGCCGGTAGGGTTTACGCGCGACGAACAAGACCGCGTAGAGAAGATCGCTGATCGGCAAGTGCAAGCCGCCATCGACAGCGTGTTCCGCAAGGTCCGCGAGTTGGGTTCGGCACGGCAGACCGCCTTGTGGTTTCGCGACAACAAGACGCCGTTGCCGGAAGTTGTTCGCGGCACGCGGGGCCGGAAGATCGCCTGGCGATTGCCGACGGAAACACGCATCCGCCAGATTTTGAGGAATCCGTGTTACGCTGGCGCGTTGGCTTACGGACGCACCGAGGCCAAGGTGGTCGTCCACGGGGGGCGGGCACGCAAGAGCAACACGCGGCACCGCAAGCCACAAGAGGCGTGGAAGGTACTGTTGCTGAACAACCACGACGGCTATATTTCGTGGCAGGCGTTTCAGGAGAACTTGCGGATGTTGGAATCGAATGCGGCGGCGCGCGAACCGACGGCGGGCGGTGCGGCGAAACAAGGCTCGGCCCTGTTGGGCGGCTTGCTCCGATGCAGCCACTGTGGGCGAAAGCTGCATGTTGGCTACGGCAAGAACAAGACGCAGCCGCGTTACTTGTGTCACGGCGGCCGCGAATCGCGCGGCAGCGCGTCTTGCCAGTCGTTGGGCGGCGTCGGTGTTGATCGTGCGGTGTCAGAGGCCGTGCTGGAAGCCATTCGGCCGGCGGGAATCGGGGCCGCGATCGAAGCGATGAGGCAGTTGAACGGCGAGCATGATGAGCGTCGCTGCTTGCTGGAATTGTCGCTGGAGAAGGCCCGCTACGAAGTCGATCGAGCGCGACGGCAATACGACGAAGTCGACCCGGTGAATCGGCTTGTTGCCTCGGAATTGGAAGCACGCTGGAACAGGGCGTTGGAGCGAGCGGTTGAGTTGGAACAACAGCTTGACGCCACAGCCACCGAACGATGCGAGTTGAGCGAGCAGGAGCAGGTTCGTTTGCTGGAACTGGGGCGCGACTTGCCGGCGCTGTGGAATCACGCGGCCGCGAGTGCCGAGCTGAAGAAACGCATTCTGCGGACCGTGCTTGAGGAGGTCATGATCGGGGACGACGAGTCCCGCAGCCACCATCTGTTAGTGCTGCACTGGAAGGGCGGCGCGCATACCTCGCTTTCGGTCGCTCGTATCGCCCCCGGCAAAAAACACTGCGACACGAGTGCAACAGCACTGGAGTTGATCGAGGAGTTGTCGAAGGTCTGCAGCGACCCGGCCATTGCGGCGACGCTGAATCGGTTGGGTTTCAAGACGGGTGCCGGAAAGACGTGGCGTTTGCACAGCGTGCATAATGCGCGACACATTCATCGACTCACAAACTACCGCAAGCAGAACGGCTGGGTGACGGTCGAACAAGCGGCGGAACAACTCGGCGTCAGTCACACGGTAATTCGACGCCTGATCCGCGAGGGCACGTTGCCGGCAACGCAGGTCCTCGAGACCACGCCGTGGATCATCGCCCGTGAGTCGCTGCTGCTTGGTGACGTACAATCGGCCACCGAAGCCGTCCGCACCGGCCGCCAACTGTCGCGTGCCGATTCCCAACAAACGGAATTTCCCTTCTAATCACGCATTCTCTAGGAGCTACAGCAGTATGAGCACACCTTCCGCAACGTGTGCGGAGTGACATGTTTGGGGATCCGGGCCAAGGTCGCCGCCAGCTTGCAGGCTTTCTGGACCGTGTCGTTGGCCAAGGGCACGTCCGGCGTCTTGCCGGAAAAGAGGTAGATCCCTGTAGGCCGCGTTTGTTTCCAGTACTCGCGGAGTTCGCTGAGCAAGCGGGGCGAGAGCGGGACCAGCCGCTGCTTGCCGCCCTTGCCCTGGCGGATGTTGATCTGCATGCGACTGCTGTCGATGTCGCTGGCCTGCAAGTGGGTGGCTTCGCTCAGTCGCAGGCCGGCCGCATACTGCGTCAGTAGGATGGTGCGATGTTTGAGCGTGGGTACACATGCCATCAACCGAACGACTTCCTCGGGTCCCAGGACGGCCGGCAGCTTCTTGGGCCGCTTGCCAAATGGAATCTGCTGCACGGCCCAGGGCCGGGGCAGCGTGATGTGGTAGAGGAAGCGTAGCCCACAGACAGCTGATTGAAGGAACTCCAGGACGCTTTCCGGTCCTCGATCAGATACAGCTGAAACTGGCGGATCTCGTCCGGCCCGAGTTCGTCCAGCGGTCGGCCGAAGTGTTTGCTGAACCGCTCGATGTGGTAGGTGTAGGTGTCGATGGTCCGCAGGGCCATGTTGCGGAGCCGCATATCTTCGGCCATCCGTTGGCCGATCAGGGACAGGGTGCGTTTCCGATGGGACGTGGGCATACTCAGGACTCCTGGAACAAGAGAAAGAAACTCAGGCACGAAGCGGAAGTCGCCGTGCTCAGATCCCAGCATGCTTGCTCGGTGTTCAGCTAGCAAGACCAGATAATCGGAATGATCGTTACGATCGGCCAGCGGGGGAGTCATCCGCTGCTGCCGGTGCCGACCGCGAGCGCCGAATCGTCTCTACCGAACCCGCCGGACGTGTCGGGGAGTGTTGTCCGCGGCGTCCGCCATGGAAGGAAACGCGCCGCCACCCCCCGGCCCGATTGCAGTCGGCTCTCAGGCCGCTGCGGTCGGGGCGGGGGGGCGGCGGGGAATCGAGTGAAAACTCTTCAACTGGGAAAAGGCGAAGACGTCGCCCGGACTCGACGGCGAACGGGCAGGCAAACCCGCAAACGTGGCTGGCGAGAAAACGGCTGCCACTGCGGACAGGCATCGCGCCGGAGGTCTTCCCGCGAGGCGGCTTAGTTCAACGACACGGATCAACCGGCGGTACTCCGCTCGGTTGCATCCGATGGTTCGGCGGTTGTTCTACTATCCGGCGTCCACCTCACTCGTGTTGTCTTCAAAGTAAATCTCGCACTGCGGACATACGGAAGCAAATCGTTGGCGGCCGGTTTCTGTCACCTTCGTATTCGTTACGACGATGCTCCGCAGGCTACGCAATGACACGAGTTGTTCCAAGCCCGCGTCGGTGAGTTCTGTTCCGTACAAGCTCAGATACTCAAGGCGGGGCAGTGCTTGTATGATCGGTACGATGCCATCATCTACTGCCGATCCGACCATGCCGAGATGCCGGACCGTGGCGAGCCGTGAAATCGGTTCGAGACAACGCGGGTCCCCATTGAAGTCGCTGAACAGGATCACGTTTGGCGTCAGGAAGAAGTGTTCGCCAAGGATTGCTCGCAGGAAAGGCGTGCCTGGGGGTGGGTTGCCGGAATACCGATCTTTGTCTTTGTCCCATTCGTGCGCGTAGCCGACCGATCCGCCAAGTGATTCGAGACGGTGCACGGCTTCCGCTTGAATCCGCGCGGCGACCATCCGCCGCCGAATCCACCAGAACGGCAACGCGCAGACGGCCACCGCGCCCAGTAGAAATCGCATTGAGAACTGCATCCAGGATCGACGGTTCATTCGTTCCGTCTCCAGGGGACGGGGGAAATGTCTTTCGCCGAACGACAGGGATCACGCGGCGGCGGCCGTTGATCCGGATTTCAGTTTACGCGATCACCGCCGCTCGCGTGCATCCCCTGGTTCGGCTTTGCGGCTCTGCACGATCCGGATAAGGTGTTGACGACCTGATGCGACGGCTGCATCGAGCACATTGGGCGGGCACTTCGGAAGTCGGACGATGTCCGCCATGATTGAACCGCCCATCGCCGGATCTGGGTCATTCGCCCCCAACTCAAAAAGCGCCGTAGCGAGTTCGGGCGTGAGTTGATCTTGTGATGCCAGAAACTCGCGGAACGCCCTGTATCGGTAGTGTTCGGTGTTTTCGTCCTCGCCCTTGTCCCACTCAGCGCGCTGGCGGGCGAGTAGTGTATGGTCGACCACGCCGAGTGCGAACCAGGCTGGCGTGAATCCAAGCATCGTCGCGAATTCGTTGATACCGGTCACACAATCTCCAGTGGCCGAACGACACGATTCAACCGGCGGCGGCGAAAAAGGGTTGACTTCAGGACCGGCCCGATCCGCCGCTCGGTTGCAATCGATTGTTCTGCCTTCGATCTCCTACACACTGCTCGATCGTCTCGCGAACACGTAAGAGCCGTCTTTGTTTGTCTTCATTGCTCTTGCGGTCGGCGTGGTGAACCCCCTCGACCAACGTTGCTTTGACGGGCAGAGTCCGGCTACGAAGGAAGTCCCAGACCTGAGTACCTTGAGCAACGATAACGCATGGTTGAAGGTGCGTTAGGAGCTGGGACGTCCACTTGGTCCAGCATCGCTCAAGTTGATGGCGTTGATAGGAATTGTCGGGTACAGGGCATTGTGCGAGGTTGATTATCGCAATTTCGTCCAATGAAACGCCGTGCGCCCGGATCGTCGCCCCGTATTTGCCCGGTGGCCAGCCCCAGTGTTGCGACATCGAATTCAAGAAGCCGTCTCGCATCGTCTCGTAGGTCTCGTCTCCTGGGCTCTGGACAAACTGAGACTGGAGAGAAATGAGTTTCTGGGTGTTGGTTGCTTTACGTCTGGCGATTTCCCGGTCATGCTGACGGACGTATTTGAGTTCTATTTCGCGAGCCGTCATGCTGCCGGTGTGTCCGGGGTTGATTTGAACGAAGACGACACCGCCGGGTCTGTATTTTGGCCCTGGAGGCCGTAATTGCGGACAGCATCCATCCGGAAGGCCGCACTCACGGCACGCGCAGATCCGGACGTAGACGTCGTGCAGCTCGTTCATCGTAGCTTCCTCACACGTTGGCATTCCCACGGGCTGTTTGGCAGAACGACGATGTTGACCGGGCGGCGACGAGTCAACGCGACCATTTTCGAGGACCGTCACCGCCGCTCCGGTCCAACATTTTGTTCGTTGTGCTTATTCACTCTTTGGAGATCGTGAAACAGCGCGCATGGTTCTTGGCTGTATGCATTTGGAACTACTTGAGACTCTTCCCGTCCCAAGTGTGGTCGGCATCCGGTATGAAAACCATTGCGACGCTCTGTTGGCCGCTCAGCGGAGTAACCGCAACAATCCAACCGCCTGGAACCTTGGCGCGGTAGAAATTGCCAGGGACCGTTCGTTGTCGAAGTATTCCAAATTCCAGGTCCACGCTGGGGCGTGTTTCGTTGGCGTCTTGGGCATTCACCAACGTATTGGATGCGCCGAAGAACGAAGATATAGAAAGGAACAGGATGAACGTGGCTGCGATGGGCAACAGGATCTTGGTTAATGTGGAATTGCAGACTCGCATAAAATGCCCTCCCCTAATGATGGTTGGCTTGTTACGTTACAACGAACGAATAGCGATCTATCCGGCTGTACTCAGCCGGATAGATCGTGCGTTGAACTGAGCCGCTTCGCGGGGATCGGCCTCTGCGGATTCAATTCCCGCGGAGCTTCCACGGGATCAGTTTAGCAGCCCGGAATGCTCATCGCAACATGACTTGAGCGATCGGAGCGGGGCGGAAGTGGCCGACGGCGAGTGGATTGGCGGCGGAAAGAGGCTGGTTTTTCGACGTGGGACCAGACCCTGAGCCGGGCAGGCGTCTGGCGAGGCCCGCGAAAGGATCAAACGCGGCAGTGCGGTGGTCTTGGTTCATGGGCTATCCGTCCGGAGGCTCCCAGTCCTCGTCGAGAGACCCCCAGGTGACGGCGTGACGGAGCGAACGGTACCACGCGGGACCGTGGGGGCCGTTGACGACCGACCTCCAGCCGACACGCTCGTCCTGGAAAACACACTTCATCGGAGTCTGACACCGCGGGCAGAGGGGCGCGAACGGTTCCGCCTGGGCAGGCTCGTCCGCGGACGCTTCCGGGGGCGGCGGAGCGAGGGCCGCCGGGCTGCCGACCAGCGTGCGGCAGCGCGCGAGATACGCTTTCCGCTGGCGACAGCTGAAGCCGCCAAAGCAGCGGGACTTGACGAACCCCTTGGGCAGAATGTGCAACGCCCAGCGACGGGTGAACTCGACGCCCGTCAACGGGTAAGGCTCGGAGGGGTTGCCGCCGCCCTTGTCCCGGCTGCGGGCCCAAAAGGTGGTCGTCCACGGGGGGCGGGCACTCAAGAGCAACCCGCTGCTGCCTGTCCCGACAGCGACCGTCGGAACGCCTCTACCGAGCCCGCCCGACGTGCTTGGGAGCGTTGTCCGCGGCGTCCGCCATGGAAGGAAACGCGCCGCCACCCCCCCGGCCCGATTGCAGTCGGCTCTCAGGCCGCTGCGGTCGGGCCGGGGGGGCGGCGGGGAATCGAGTGAAAGCTCTTTAACCGGGAAATGCGGAAGACGTCGCCTAGACTCGACGGCGAGCGGGCAGGGAAACCCGCGAACCCGGCTGGCGAGAAAACGGCCGCCACTGCGAACAGACATCGCGCCGGAGGTATTCCCGCGAGGCGGCTTAGTTCAACGACCATCGTCACCGGGCCGCGCCGGATGACGCATCCATTTTTCCAAGACCGGATCGCGGCTCCGGTGCACGATTTGGTTAGGGCCGGCGGTGCCCGATCCGCACCCCAATCAAAAAGCCCGCAAGCGGCAGTGCGATGAATGCCAAGCCAATGATCGGGTAGATGATCTCGCCTGGGTGTCCCTGGAATCGAAATACGCCAACTCTTTCCAATAACAGGAACACCAACGCGACGACGGCCGGCAGTGGGTATACACAGAGAATGGCCGCTACGACGAAGCCGACAACGCACCCAAAGGTGCCGGCAATCGGCGCACGGTTAGCTGCGGAGGATGTGGCCATCGAAACCACCTGTTTACGGGGCCGTAACGTTACGGATCACGCGGGCGGGACCCGTGATCGTCCATTTGAATCCGCACGCAAGCCCGCCTCACGTGCATCCGATGGTTCCGCATCTTGGGTGCTTCGATCGATCGTACATCCATCAGTTTAGAGTCTCGAATGTTGTTTGCATACCTGCGGGCCACGCTTGCCAATACTCACCGCCCATGCTGCTGTTCGCCGTTACCTTCGGTCTCTATGGGCTCCTGCCAGCTATCCGGCCACGGCCTGAGACGACGTCCGTAGACGGGGTGCCGCCGCCAGCCCTGCAGTGGAAAGTGGGCGGCCTCTTGCGCATCCATGAGGCGTAGCATGCGAAAAGCCAAAGATGCCATCGCAAAAAGAGCATATCGGACTATCGACAGTGAGGCGAGAAAGACGATCACGACCACGGCAGTGAAAACGAGTCCACTCAAGGGGAGTTCACCGACTAAACGAAGCCAAATTGGCATAGACGCATAGACTGCCCCCAGAGCAACAAACGTGCTTGTGATTTCTATCAGCGAGCCGAAGACCTCGACTACCCGCAGCCTTGCTTTCACGCGGAAGCCGACTCGGAGCCCAGGCCGCGCAGCGGAGAAGGACGGAGATCGTGGTGCATAGGAACTCGCAAGACCGGCAAGAAAGATGGGTGCGAGGACGGCGATACATGCGTAGAAGGAGGAGCGAGTCAGATCTTCGTCCAGCCCGATGAATCCTGCGAACCACAACAGAAACAACGCAGGCAAGCTGAGAGCGAGAACCCAATAGGGAGCGTAGGTGACGACCTGCCGTCTCATAGGTGCACCCTGTATGATAGATCGGTAAGCCCCAAACCACATCACGGTGGGAAGTATTCGGCAGTCCCCCGTAAAGCCTAGATGTTGCGTTCCCCGGAGTCGATGCGGAACGACAAAGCTGATCGGCGGCGGACACACGGAGCATCCACACCGCGGGAGCCGCAAGCCGCCGTCCGATCCAGCGATTAGTTCGGGGGGCTCGACCAGGATTCCTCAGCGACATGCGCCCCCTGCGAAGCGGGAAAAGACAATGCTGCATACGAAGCAGACTTCGCGATCTGCTCCAATACGAATTGAGCAGTCGCGAAGTCTGCTTCGTATACCATTGTCCACGTCGCTTTGCAAGGGGGCTCCGCTGATAATACGGGTTGCAGATACCCCGAACTTGTAATTATCCCGACCGGGATATGACCGCGAACCGGCGGGATATCCCGGTTTCACTGGCCGTTATGGTAAGGGGTAAGTCGAGTGATGTCAAACATTTTCGTCAAAAAAGAGCTTTTGCCTTTGGATTGCTATCCCGACCATATTGGTCGGGATAGCACGGCTAAACCAAGACATGCGGAGTTATGGGCCTGGTATATGTCAAATACTGTCTGCTGGGCTGTTTACGCCTCGTCCGCCTCGATTCAAGACATGGGTATAGATCATCGTGGTGCTAACATCTTTGTGGCCCAACAGTTCTTGCACGGTGCGGATGTCATATCCGGCAAGTAGCAATTCCGTGGCGAAAGAATGACGTAGCGTGAGAGGTGTTGCGGGTTTGACGACGCCGGAGCGAAGAACGGCTGCGGACATGGCTTTTTGCACGACGCTTTCGTGTAAGTGATAGCGATGCTGGATGCCCGTGTGGCGGTCTCGGTAGTGCGACGAGGCGGGGAATACAAACTGCCAACCCCAACTGCGGTCAGCGTTGGGGTATTTGCGGTCTAATGCGTCAGGAAGAGGTGCTGGGCCAAGTCCCTGACAAGCGGACCTCCTCTCGGTTCAACACCACGGGTAGCCGCTTGGGCTTCTTGGCACGCGTCACACCTTGGATCAGTCCCAGGTCTTTTTTGAGCACCCGCTTGTACAGGAACAACAGGGCATTGAAGGCTTGATTCTGGGTCGAAGCGCTGACACGGCCTTCGACAGCCAAGTGTGTCAGGAATTGGGTCACATCGGCTGCGACCATCTCCTGCGGGTGCCGCACATGGTGGAAGAAGATGTACCGCCGGATCCAGTGGATGTACGCTTTTTCGGTCCGGCGGCTGTAGTGCAGCGTGCGAATTGCCGATCGGACCTGGTCCAACAGTTTGGGTTTGCCAGTGGGTACGGGTCCCGAATTGGACGATTGGTTCATGACGAAAACCTCCGGGAAGCGAAAGGGAAGAAGTGGTAAACTCGACTTACAGATCGCGTTCAGGTGGATGAAGGAGAGTCGGGCGGTTGACTCGCGCCGCGCGCCCGATACTTGGACGATACGGGGGCTTTTGAGCGTTGGGCACGCGTGACACCGTTGAGCGGTCCGAGCGGGCGGTCGAGCACGTACCGGTACAGAAAGACCAGGGCAGCGCGGGCTTGGATCTGGGCCGAAGGCGAGACATGTTCCTCGACAGCCAAGTGCGAAAGGAAGCGGACGACCTCGGGTTCGGCCATTTGGTTCGGATGCTGCTTGTCGTGAAACAGCACGAAGCGGCGGATCCAGGCTACGAAAACCTGTTGGGTGCAGGTGTTGTAGCGGCGGGATTGCAGGGCCTGACGGACTTGGTCCAGCAATTGGGGCGGGCGCGCAGGCGGGGCGAGCTCGGCCGGAGGACATGTAACCGTGTTCATGGCGTTCTCCTACGGAACAGGGAATGGAAAACTGGAACGCATAAACAGTAATGTACAGGCGAACATTTGTTTTGCAAGCGGGGACGCGTTTTCTCTGATGATGCGATGGGCCGGATGCAAGGTCTGGAACCCGCCGCCGCGGCCCGCCGCTTTGCGGCGGCGGAGAAGAAAGCGGGGTCGCGTTTGCGGAGGCGCGCGGCTGGTGCAGAATCACGGGCTCCACCGAGACAATCTCAGAAGGGGGCTAAGTCATTTCCGCAAAAGTACTTACGGCTAATCAGGAACGCTGCAGTGGCGATGTCCAACGAATCGACAGGCTGGAACCCTATCCCGCGACCAGCTCGCGAACTCGGCGAGAGGTGAGGCCGGACGAAATTCGCAGCGGTTTCGACAGCCGGTCTTGAACGCCGCGAGCCCTTTCGGCGGCACGAGGTCGTGCCGCCGACGGAACTAACAGGCAGGGCGCACGGGAGCGCCCGGTGCGGCTGTGCTGAAACTGTGCTGAAAACGATGCCAACTATCCACAAACAACCACAAGTGACGGCAACTAACCACAGGTCCGTAAGTTGTTGCCGAAAACGAACTTTCGCTGCAAACAGCAGCCGCTTAGAGACTTGCGAAAAGACGCCCGAGAGAGTCCCGCAATCGCTACCGCAGGCTTTCCGTGTTGGCGCGGATGATTCCGCCCCCGCGAGGGCCCTCTCCGCGTGCCCTGCATTCTCGGCGGTGGATAATCCGGGTTGGCGCGAGGGCGCCGCGTCGCGGCCTTTTTCCCCGTTCGCGGATCGGACTTGGCAGGATGGTCCGGATGTACGGATCGAAGCGAAACCGCCGGAGGAGGCCAGCGAAACTGTTCTATCATTCGTCAAGAACGGTCCGCCCAGCGTCTCAAGAAAGCGGAACGATCGAAGATGTGTTGATTGTCGCGGGGCGTCGTCCGATCAAGATAAGAACGAGTTCGACTGTCAACCCGCTCAGGAATTCCCGCCATGTCACTGGAAATTCGCATGCAGAATTTCACCGCCGAAGAGATCTGCGATCTGTTGCTGCATGACGACAGCGAAATCACCGACATCCTCGCCCATGCTCTGAAGCAGTTGATCCACGAAATGGCGGGCCTCGACACCACCCCCTCGGCCGCCGATGTGCTGAGTCAACTCGAACGCGCAGCTTGAGTCCGTGGCCAGCTTGTGCTGCGCCACGTGGGCAACGGCGGGGATTACCTGGCTGCCGCCTCGCGTGCCCCCGTCCCCGGCTGCATGACTTGGACCCAATGGCGAGCCTCGACGCCCAACGCGTCGCGCAGCTGGTGGCGGCAGCTGATCCCGCAGGCAATGACCGTCCGGCCCTCGGCGACGGCGCTGCGCACGGCCGGAAACAACCGCTGCTCGCCGACGGCCAGCGATAACTCAAAATGTTCGTAGCCGAAAGAACCCGCCATGCCGCAGCAGCCGGAATCGGCTTCGACGCACGTCGTCCCCGGCAGACGAGCAAAGTGCCCGTGAATCGCCGCCGTGCCGAATTCGGTTTTCTGATGACAGTGGCCGTGCAGCAGGAAAGTCGTCGCGAGGGCGCGCAGCGGAGCAATCCGCCCGGCTGCCACCTCGCGATCCAGGAATACGTCGATCATCGTCACGCATCCGGCAACGCGCCGGCCCAACTCGGCATCGTCGATCAAATCGGGAAGATCGTCGGCCAACGCCGAGGCACAGGACGGTTCGAGGCACACGATCGGCAGGCCCTGCCGAGCGTACCGATCCAGCTTCTGCATCGTCTTGGTGCCATCGCGTTTCGCTTGGCGAACCAGGCCCTTGGACAGCCGCGGCCGCTGGCAGCAACCGGCGCGCGCGAGGATCACCTCGTAGCCGCAGCCTTCGAGCAATTCGACAGCCGACAAGCCGACATGAGGTTCCAGGTAATTGGCGTACGTGTCGTCGAACAGCACGACGCGAGGACGCGGGGACGCGGGCGAGGAATGGTCCGATTCGTTGAGCCCGGGTCTGGAACCCCGTCCGATAGGGCGGGCGCGCAACAACTGGCGCAGCGTGCGGCTGGCAAACGGGGGCATGGCGCGGCGGCGGTCGATGCCGGCGAACTTTTCCAGCAGCCAGCCGTAGCCCGGCAAGCGGGCCACCATGTTCACCACCGGGGCCAGCGGACCGGCAAGCCAACGCGCCATTCCCGGCATGTCGCCGATCAGCCGATAGCCCAGCGGCACGCCGTGGCGGTCGTGATGCATCTGCAACACCTCGCTCTTCAGCCTCGCCATGTCGACCGCGTTGGGACACTCACTCTTGCAGGCCTTGCACGCCAGGCACAATTCCAGGACTTGCTTCATCCGGTCCGAGGCCAGCGCTTCGTCGCCCAGCTGGCCGGACATGGCCAGCCGCAAACCGTTGGCGCGGCCCCGCGTCGACGCTTCCTCGTCCCGCGTCGCCATGAAACTGGGGCACATCGTCCCGGCATCCAGCTTGCGGCAAGCCCCCACGCCGTTGCACTGTTCGACCGCCGGCTGAAATCCGCCTTGCTCGCGATAGTGAAACAGCGTCGACACATGCGCGGGCCGATAAGCCTCGCCGTATCGCAGATGACTGGTCATCGACGGCGTGTCGACGATCTTGCCGGGGTTCATGAGATTGCCGGGATCGAACAAGCCCTTGATCTGCCGGAACGCTTCGTACAGCTGGGGACCAAAGTAACGCGGGATGAATTCCCCGCGCACCAGCCCGTCGCCGTGCTCGCCGGCAAACACCCCGCCGTACTGACAGACCAACTCGAATGCCCGGTTGGCGATCGAGACCATCTTGTCGCGATGGGCGGGCAGATGCAAATCGAGACGCGGCCGGAAATGCAGCACGCCGACGCTGGCGTGGGCGTACATGGTCGTCGGGACGTCCAACTCGCGGCAGATGCCCTGCAGCCGTTCGACGTACTCGGCCAGCACCTCGACCGGCACGCAAGCATCTTCGACAAAGGCCTGGCCTTTGAGCGGCCCCGGAGCGTTGCTGATCAAGCCCAGTCCGAGTTTGCGGACGTTCCAGACTTGAGCCTGCCCCGGCTTGTCCGCGCGAATGGGCCAGGCGTAGCCGATGCGTTTGTCTTTCAAGTCGGCCACGACGGCTTCGATCCGCCGCCGGGCATCGGCCGCGTCGTCGCCCAAGACCTCAATGATCAGCACCGCCTTGGGTTGCCCCTCGAAGAACGTCGCCAGCTGCCGCGTCGAGGCGTTGACCAGGGACTCGCGGATCACCAACTCGTCCAGCAATTCGACGGTGCTGACCGGATGGGCGAGGATCTCCGGCAGGCGGCGAAGCGAGGCGAGTTCGTCGTCGAAATGCACGATCGCCAGAGCGGTGGCGGCCGGCAGAGGCGTCAAGCGGAGTTTGGCTTCCAGCACGCAGCCCAGGGTGCCTTCGCTGCCGACGATCAGGTTGGACAAGTTCCAGACGCGAGGCCCGTTCAGGCACCGCCCGCCGATCGGCCCGGTATAGCCGGCGCCGTCGACGAATTCGTCCAGATTGTATCCCGACACGCGGCGCATAACCTGGGGGTACCGGGCCAGGATCTCCGCGCGGTTGCGGGCGATCACCGCGCCGACGCCGCGATAGATTTCCGCCGTCCGCGTACTGCCGGCACTGCGTTGCTGCCACTGTTCGCCGTGGGCCGGCTCCAGATCCATCACCGTCCCGTCGGCCAATACGACCCGACACGACAGCACGTGGTCGATGGTCTTGCCGTACACGATGGACCGGGTCCCGGAGGCGTTATTGCCGATCATGCCGCCGACCGTCGCGCGGTTACCCGTGGCCGGATCGGGCGCAAAGTGCAGGCGGTGCGGGGCGAGTTGAACGTTCAGCAGATCGCGGATCATGCCCGGTTGGACGCGTGCCCAACGCTGTTCGACATTCAGCTCCAGGATGCGATCCATGTACTTGGAGACGTCCAGCACCAGTCCCGGTCCGAACGTTTGGCCGGACAGCGACGTGCCGCCGCCGCGTGGCGTGATCGGCACGCGGCATCGTCCGGCCGCGGAAACCGCCGCGATGCAATCGGCTTCGTCCCGCGGGGTCGCCACGCAAGCCGGCATCATCTGATAGTGGCTGGCATCCGTCGCGTGCAGTCCGCAACTCATGCGGTCGAAATGCACTTCCCCGCGCACGCAGGATCGCAGTTCGCGTTCCAGTTCCGCGAGCGCACCGGCGGCCGGGCTCGGGGCCCTTGTATTCATAGCGTCTTTCTCGGAATCCGCGTTCTTCACGACGGCAGGCGGTCATGGATGGAAAAACAGGAAACTAAACAAGTTAATCCCCACCACCGTCCGTCGCAACCCCACGGGCTCGGTACACTGTCGGTACATACGGGATCGGTAACACTGGCTCGGTAAAAGGTCTGGACAATCACGCCGCGTCGCTTACCCTAGAGTTATCCTGGAAAGTTCGTGCGCAAGTCGGTTTCCCGCGACAAGGCGGCGTTCTTGGACAGGCACCGTACATTCTTCCCCTTTGCGAACTTTGGCAGGTATCCCCATGCGACACGCAACGCTCCTCCTGACGCTGGTCTTATGCACGTTGGCCTCTCTGGCTCGATCCGCCGAACCGTTGAAATCCTTCGAGGTGGTCGCGCGGGGCGCATATCGCGTGACGGAAGGGGAAAAAACAACCGGGACGACAGAAGCGGGGGAACTGCTCACGGTCCTGGTGACGGATCAGGACAAGTACTGGGTCCAGTCGGCGCGCGGCATCAAAGGCTGGCTCGAACGCGGCGCCGTGGCAAGTTTGGCGGATGCCGAAGCGATCTACGCACAGCTGATCCGCGCCAATCCGCGGAATCCCGTCCACTACGAACGGCGGGCGCTGATCTGGCTGCAAAACGGACAAACGGACAAACTGCTGGCCGACTACAACCTCGCCGTACAGTTAGGTTCCAAGAACTCGGCGGTGTATGTAAATCGGGGTGTCCATTGGGCGACACAAGGCGAATTCGACAAAGCGATCGCGGACTATGACATGGCACAACGACTGGGCGTCGCCGAGCCGTATTTGTTCGTCAATCGGGGCGTTGCCCAGCTGGCCGCGGGCCGCGCCGACAAGGCCGTCGGGGACTTTTCCGCCGCGATTGACCGCGGCGAGAAATCCGCTTCGATCTACCTGAACCGTGCGTCGGCGTATCTGGCAGCCCACGAGGAGATCAAGGCCATTGACGATTTGGCCGAAGCCATTCGTTTGGAGCCCAAGAACGCGGCGGCTTACCACCAGCGAGGCATGGTCTGGCAGGCGATGGAGAATTGGGACCAGGCGCTGGCCGATTTCGACCAAGCCTTGCAGCTGAACCCCAAGCACATCCCCTCCTTCAGCAGCCGCGGCTTTCTCTGGTTCCAACGGAAGGAACCGGCCAAGGCGATCGCCGACTTTGATCAGGTGATCCAGCTGAACCCCAAAGCCGCCGTGGCCTACAACAACCGCGGCTACAACCGGCAACTGCTGCAGAAGTACCAGGAAGCGCTAGCCGACTACGAGGCCGCCATCCGCCTGGCGCCGAAGTACGTGTTGGCGCATCAGAACAAGGCCTGGCTGCTGGCCACTTGTCCCGAGGCAGCGATCCGCGATGGCAAACAAGCGGTGGAAGCGGCGCGGACCGCTTGCGAACTGGGCCAGTGGAAACAGTGGCCGGACCTCAAAACGCTGGCCGCCGCTTACGCCGAATCCGGCGACTTTGCCCAAGCGATCCAGTGGCAGAGCAAGGTTCTGGAGATGGCCCCGGAGGACGAGCAGGCCGAAGAGCAGAAAGCCCTGCAGTCGTACAAGAGCAGCGAGCCGTGGCGGGACGTGCCGTGACCCCAGACACGTCACCGGGTGAGGCCGGGGCTCGGCTGCGGAGCGGCGACGGGATGTCGCCAGGCGTCCGCCCCTAAAACCGCAGCCGCCGCAGGGCGACATCCGCAACGAACAGCAATAGTGCGACGGTCCGCAGGTACGACCACAACGGCAGGACGCGGTCGACGGTTCGGCTGTCTGGGGCGAAGACCGAGCCGGGT
>Ga0351932_1150_pt1 | contig 21514 bp, 17 predicted proteins | sample TotcelHT113001L8_FD_206847 | JGI IMG/M metagenome (GOLD analysis project Ga0351932, IMG submission 206847) | Enriched cells from coal bed in the Powder River Basin, Montana, United States - Total cells T11 rep2 HSBNCT.T11.300.1.L8 ... | reverse complement strand
TTCCGGGTTTCGGGAAAAAATCGCTGAATTTCGCGAGGTCGGCTTTCAGAAGCACTTCCGCCCAGGCGGCCATTGTCGATGCGGGATTTGTCGTTTTCGCGCCGGGCCGGTTCAGCGAAAAGAAATAATGTGGAGTGACGATCGTGGCCGAAAGCAGGACCGTATGCCTTTCGTGGCAACGCCTGGCCAGCGCCTCCCTCAAGCGCCGTCCGGCCTGCAAGGTGGGGACGATGATGAGAGTATCGTGGAAATCAAAGGAGGCCTTGCCTGTTCTTGCCTCGAGGAGCCACGTGCTGACTTTCTCCACTATCGGAGCGTCCCATCCTAAAAAATGTATTTGTTTCGGCATAATCAAGCATTTGGAAGCATCGGGGAAAATAATATGTCATTGCATATTAAAAGCAAGCATGGGTGTAAGACCGAAAGCATGGGATAGAGCAGCGGATTCTTAACCTGTATGAAACAGGTTAATCCTGAGTAATATCGAAGGACTAAATTAATCCGACTTATTTATGCTTATTTTATACCGAGTAATCCCGAATGCGCTCAATTGTCATCACCGGGTTACAACTTTGGATTACAAGTTGGGATTCTAGGTTACTTTTTTGTCTGACAATGTCTGTGGTTTGCGAATATGCAATTGATTATCTTGGACTCGCTTCCAGTTCAAATATGTGCACAGTCCATCCAGTCCCGGGAACAATGCCGCTCTGTTTATTCCGCATAGGTCGAGTTGCAGCAAATTAAAGATTGGTTTAGCAGTGATCATTAATTTCGTCAGACGGGACCTAAACACCCGGTTCTGCTCCAGTGGAATGAAATAGTCATTGTTGTTTACGTTTGTGCGTCCATGAACTGTGATAATATTTTTGTGGACTGAAAACCACCCATCTTGAGCAATGATTCGTGTGGAAAGAAGGCTCGGTCTATAGAACTTCGTGCCGGGTAGTGAAAAAGGATCAATGTTAGAAGATGGTGTTACGATGTTCTCTAACGATGTACGTAGAACCCAGACGACACGTTGTGAACTGAGTCGGATTACCTTGAATGCGAAATAGAGGCCAACTAGTGCATTAGATGTCCAATCTAGTAGTCGTGTATCCATTCCATGATGCTGAGCAAGAGCGAGCCAGTCCAATTCTGTGTCGGGTATAGAATCAATAAAGGGGCGCGATCTCCGCTTGAACTCAGACAACATGCGAGACTCAGTCTCTAAAAGACTGTGGCGTTGCTTAATGTCAAACTTACGGTTAAGCTTATTGAGTCTAGCCATTTTCGGAAGTAGAGGTTCATCGACATTCTGCCCTCGAAAGAGCAAGAAGTCATCTGAATTGCTTTCCATTAGTTCCTGATGTGCGGACTCCACGAAAGCAATGAAATTCGCCAGAGAGGTTATTTCAATCTCGATCGGAAGACTCTTGTTCAATCTGTATTCTCCAACGACTTGTTAGGCTTTTCTTTTCATGATGTCGTCAACAGGGCAATAAGGCTCAGATTTCTGACTGAGTGATTGGAACTTTCCGTGAAGCATTTCTTGAAGGGATAGCTGTCCATTTAGCACAGCCATAAGGTCATTGCCATTGATTAGGATGATTGACTTTCGGCGATTCTGTTTTAGAAGTGTGGGGACACTGTCCGACCATCCATTGATCGAGAGAAATACTCCCATTGCCTGATCACCTGACCTGTCCACTTGTCCATAAAGCCCGTCTAAGTCTCTCCCATTTGCTACTTCATCTCGCCATCTGCACTCTGCTAAATATTGCCAACCATTTAGTTCGAATGTTCCATCAATCTGCTCAGCACCTTTATTTCGTGTAAAAGGTTTGCTCATTGGAATACTGAAGATTTTAAATAGTTCGCGAAGAAGATCCTGCAAGGAGTAACCGCGCGCTTGCGGATCATTAGAAGTCACAAGCGCATGATAGCGACTTTTCAGTGCTTCAAGAGGAGACAGAGGTTCGGGAACAAGGTTAGGATCAAGGTTCCTTAGTTGTTGAAGAAATTGTATATACTCGCGCGATGTCTTTCCCTTAATCATACCGAGGTATTCAATTTTGCCCTTCAGAATAAACTGAAATGGTGTTAGATTCTTCCATGGTGCGCGATGCTTTCTCGTGTACTTCGCGTAATGTTCACACTGAGTCGCTTCGAGACCATATATCTTCCATGCGTGCAGCATCGCGCGTATCTGGTTCGTGAAGCGTCTTGGAAGGTTTGGAAAATCATTAACAGTGATGCCCGTAACTTCTTGCCTTCTATTTCGGCGACGAAGCCAGAGTTTCTCGGGATGAATGCAAAATCCGTTTCCGGTGACAATCGCCTTAAATTCTGGACCTGGTTCAACTTGATTAAGATTATTTATAGCGGCGATTGACACGGGAAAGTCTTTGCGAGATGTTGAGAAGGTTATATCGTCTGCGTAGCGTGTGTAGGTACACCGCTGTGTTGAGGCTAGTTTCTGGAGTTGACTATCCATTTGTGCGCAAAGCATGTTTGATATCACTGGTGATGTCGGTGCTCCCTGCGGTAGATTCCCGTTGTGACAGCACAGATGGGCCAACACAGTTGCAACACGTTTGGGTCGATTGTATGGCTTTCCCATCAACATTCCTCGTGCGCGGCCAAAATTGATCGTAGGGAAGAAATCACGCAGGTCGGCATTAAAGACATAGCGTCTTTGGATATGACTTTCAGCATTAGTCCGAACGCTTCGTTTATTCACAAACCCATGCACGGAATATTTCGGAGCGTAAATAGCTTGAAATACTTGGTTCATTTTCTGTTGAAGGATTTTGATGTTTTTTGTTGGAGCGGCAATCCTACGGTCCGCACCGCTTTTTTTCTTAATCGTGAAGTCTACGTAACGACGACACACAGGAGTTCTATATATCCAGTAAATCAGGTCGGAGTAGGAGACTTCAAGCATGGTTGCCACGTCTTCAGGTGATTTGAGGGCATAGAACTGCTCTTTTAGTGTCGCTGGATCGGCTGATAGATAGAGATTCATGGAATATTATTTTTGATACAAGGAGAGCGCCGCAACTGAATTTTCGCTTTTCTCGCGTGCGCTTCGAGACACTTTACCAAAGAGGCGTAAAACATCGCGAGCGTAGAGCTGCCCTTCGCAACAATCACCGCTGGATCAGCGGCAAAAACGAATTCGGTACTGCGGACGCCCTCCTGTATTTTCCATACAATGCTGTCTAAAGTAATAATCAAAAACTGTGTATTAAATCCAATATTTACAATGTAATCCGGAAAGACGATCCTGTCAAAGATTATTGTGAAATTAGGAAAAATCTGGGGTCAAGAAAAATCTGCATAAATCGGGTAAATCGGGCATAAATCGGGGGTCACATCCGAACTCATAAATCGGGGGTCACATCCGAACTTATAACTTTTAGAAACTGAACAATCTTCCCTTAAATTAATACTTAACAAGCATTGATCAATATATTCCTATCATAGCAAAAAAGAGTAAATCGGGGGTCACATCCGAACTTATAACTTTCAGAAACGGAACAATCCTTCCCTTAAATTAATACTTAACAAGCATTGATTAACATAATTTCATTATAACAAAAAGCCGTGTTTCGTCCATGTTTCTTCGCGGCAGAAATATACCTGTTTTTTAGTTTGAACCGGAAACAGGTTTCCCGCGTTTTGACCATCCTTCGCCAAGGCTATGGAGGACATTATGGAGAACAGGTCCCCCTTCGTCCCGATCTCGGACAGGAAGTCGGGACCCTGTTCCTCAGGGGAGCTTCACTTGCCGGCTTATCTTACCGATGCCTGAGGAATTCATCCATGGTCAGATTAATGTCTTTGACGATCTGGCGAAGCAGTATAGGCGAGATGTCATGGCCGGGATGGAAAGGAACCGTCGTACAACGTCCATCAGGATGGCGAAATTGCTTGTGGGATCCGCGTTGTCGCACTTCTTGAAAGCCTAAGTCTTCCAGTATCCTGATGACTTGGCGAGGTTTAAGTACAGGAACATTACCCATGACTATGCCACCACAACGCTCTGAGTGCCGACGAATTCAGCTTCAAGATCAGGTTCCCCATCTTCAAGCAGCATGGCCACCACTTCGCGCAGATTACGCGAGAGTTCATCAAGCGTTGCCCCCTGCGAATGCGCGCCACGAAAACCGGGAATATAACCCACGTAAAGATTAGTGTCGGGGCAATGTTCAACAACGGCTGTATATTGACGCATGTTTATGATTCCTTTTTGTTGGAGAATACCATTTGCTTATGAATTTGGCAACATTGTAGATAGCGACGGCCGCCATGTACTGCTTTTGAAATTCCACTTTGGAATATCAAGCTTGCAACCTCCTGCCGTGTAAGCTGAAACATAAAGTCATCCGGAAAACGGTCAAGGTTGCGCTTCACGGCCTTATTAAGATTGAAGGTCGTGACGCCATACAGCGCGGCCAGGTCACTATCCAGCATGACCTTCTGCCCGCGAACGAGCAAAATTTTATTTTCTATATCAGGAGCCGGAACCAGATGTTTATTTGTCTCCATGTTGTATTATTTATTTAACTCTTTTGCCCGGCTTTGGCAAAGGTTTTTTTCGAACGCTCCAAGTCAATTGCGACAATGATTTTCCTTGATACTTGCCGGGAGGATTCAATATGCTCACGGTGTTGGAGGAATAAAGCAGCCGGGAAGATGCTTCTCGCCGGCTTGCCGGGAAAGCAGTAACGAGATTGATTAGGATAAGCAGGGACAGCCCTTAAAATATTAAAATCATGGATTAATATTTTGCAGAAACGATTAACATCTGGATGATAATTGTCCGTCACTGGCGGGAAAACTGCTTTTCCACGTTCACACATACCGGGCTTACATGATCCCGCTGATTTTTCTTGTAACCTGGAAGGTAAATTCAATATCCTGATGGCCTGAATTTAATACTCCGGTATTGCCGAGGGCGGTGGTAACACAGCCCGCAACCTCGATCTTCTCTGCCAGTCATGCAACAGATCCAAGGGTAAGAGGATTGAATAACCGGACTTCGCGCTCCGGCAAAGGTGCTCCTGAATGGAGCCGCTCGCTACGCTCATTCAGCACGCATCAACCAACCATTATTTACAAATTGAATTGACAAAAGCCATGCCGGCATAAAATATGCTCTTGTTCTTTATGTAAGCCTTAAGTGTGGCTGGCGGAAAGAAAATGAAAGAAAAAATTACGAAAATAAAATCGGGGCCACCCCTACTGAAAACAGATGCTTTTACTGGTGGATACCAGTGTTTGTTATCTGAAATATCAGGCATCATTACCCAGGGGCGGTCTATAGCTCTCAGGCAGATTGATACAACACAGGCAGTAACATATTGGCTTGTCGGCAGGCGAATCGTGGAGTTTTACCAGCGCGGCGCAGACAGGGCAGAATACGGCGAACAAGTATTGATCAAATTATCGCGGGATTTGAGCGCCCGTTTCGGCAAAGGGTATTCAGTTGATAATCTTGAAAACATAAGGCGGTTTTATATAGGATTTCCCAAGATGTTAAAGATTTCCGAGACACTGTCTCGGAAATATTCAGTGCCGGATAGTGGAACAAAATCCGAGACAGTGTCGCGGATTTTGTCCTGGTCGCATTACTGCGAACTTTTGAAGGAAAATAACATTAACGCCCGGTCGTTTTACGAGATTGAGGCGGTTGAAAACGGATGGTCAATGCGGGAGCTTCGCCGTCAAATGGATTCAATGCTGTATGAACGGCTTGCCTTAAGCCGTAATAAAAAAATGGTCAAAGCGCTGGCAAGCAAGGGACAAATCATTGAAAAGCCGGAAGACGCGGTAAAGGATCCATATATTCTTGAGTTTCTTGGGCTCAAGGAAGAAACGGCATATAGCGAGAGCCAGCTTGAACAGGCGGTCATTGATAAACTTCAGCATTTCCTACTTGAAATGGGCAAAGGCTTCACCTTTGTCGCCCGTCAAAAGCGCGTTACCATGATCAACCGGCATTATTTCATAGACCTTGTGCTGTATAATCGGTTTTTGAAATGCTTTGTGCTGGTTGACTTTAAACGCGGTGAGTTCACTCATGCTGATGCCGGACAGATGAATTTTTATCTGAACTATTTCCGCGAGAATGAGACTACCGAAGATGAGAATCCGCCGATTGGGATTATCCTTTGTTCCAAAAAGAGTGAAATATACGCCAAGTATGTGCTGGGTAATTTGAATAATAAAATTTTCGCCTCAAAATACAAACTGGCACTGCCGACAGAGAAAGAATTACACAGGAAATTACGATTGCCGCACCATCGATAAAAACATACTCCGGTAGCTCAGCTGGACAGAGCGACGGATTCCTAATCCGTAGGTCGTGGGTTCAAATCCCGCCCGGGGTACCATCTGGCAGATAGCCAAATCAATTCGCACTGGCAGTATAAGGCACGCCCGAACACAAACTCGTCCCGCGTTTCGCGGGATCCCGCCCGGGGTACCATCTATCCGCCCAAATGCCGGCGGAAGAAATCAACCGCCTTGTTGCCGCCCCAGGCGTGCTCGCCGGGGAACAAATCAAGCTCAAGATTCCGGCTTGCGCCGGCGGCCTTGTAAATTTTTTCAACCTGCTTGTAGCACATCATGGCGCCGTCAACCACGAAGCAGGTATCGTAGACCCCGATGTCAACCAGGAGCGGCTTCGGGGCGATCAGGCCCTGCAGGTCCGGCAAATCAACCAGCTTGAACAGGCCCGGTGCCACCTGCATCCCGCAGTAGTTGATGTCGCGGATGCCGAAGTAAGCCCACAAATCGCTGTAGCAGATTATCTCGGCCGCCTTCACGCGCCGGTCGCACAGCGCCATCCAGGTTGACATCGTGCCCCCGCCGCTCAGGCCCATCACGCCCAGTTTCGTTTTATCTACGAAAGGAAACGTGCAGGCAAAATCGGTCGCGGCCATGCCGTGGGTAACATTGATGGAGATCGAAGTCATCCCGAGCATGGTGGCATGGAGATAATAGGTGCCGCACCAGTCTTCGACGCGCGGCATGCGGCCGTGGCGGTTGGGCTTGTTATTGTCGCTGCGCTCGCCGAAGCCGATCCAGTCAATGGCGTAGGTCACAAACCCCGCCCTGGCCATCTGATGGCCGTAGTTGTAATTATGCATTTTGATCGAATCGCGCTTTTCAGGCGAGGATGCGTCGCCCATGACCGGCATTTTGCCGTGGGCCCCGTGCCCGTGACAGCAGAGGATGGCGGCGCGCTTTTCACCGGGCTTCAGGTCGCCCGGGATATTAACCTGGAAAACGGCGGATATATGGCGGCCGACGTCAATGATCCAGCGCTGTTTGCGCAGGCCATCCTCTTCCCATTCAACCAGCAGCTGCGAATTGAGCTTTACCTTCGGGGGGAAGTCGCCAAGCGTGGCCATGACCTTCGGGAAGGTGTTTTTTTTCCAGGCCGTGAATTTATGTTTTTTTGGATCAAAACGGCACAAGGGCTTGTGGGCGTTGGCAAGCTCCTCGAACATCGCCTGGGGACTGAGATTACGGGTAGTCATGATTTTTCCTCCTTAAGCAGCATATATCCGCCATTCTTTATACGCACATCAACGCTTATCACGCTTTTCCGTCCGATGCGGATCCGCTTAAGGCAGAAAGGCGTGATAAATAACAGCGTGAATTTCGTTTGAAAAAGACAGCGGCGATTCCGGTTCATTTGCGCCGTTGTCGCGCTCGCGCATACACGAGTATAGCGCTCCCGCCTTCGCGAAGCTCCGCTACTGCGGGCGAAGGAAGGTCGCGCGCCGCCAGCGCACCTGAACCAGACTGGCCTTGTTTTTTCAAATCCGCCGCTGGCGGAAGCGAAATTCACACTGTGTCCATATTGCCCAACCGCAACGGTCGGTCAAGGTAAGATTTTAGCCGCTCCCAAAGTCTTTATTAAATACGCTCTTATAATGCCAATCATTGTTGCCCGACAGAAAGGCGTCAAATATTTTTCCCGTTTTTCGGCAGATCATAACTTTTCTTATGGCGGGCGGAATAGCGCACCGCCTCGGAATAACCCGCTTTCCGGGCCCATTCCAAGGCAAGCGCGAACTCATGGCCGACTTCTTCCGGCTTATGGGCGTCGGATCCGAAACAAATCGGGATACCATGTTCGCGCGTCATGGCCAGCAGCATTAGCGAAGGATAAATTTCTTTGACCGGCCGGCGCAATCCGGAGGTATTGATTTCAACGGCCATGCTCGCGCGGGCGATTTTGTCCAGGACCGGTGCGATCATTTCCCTGGCGGCTTTTTCGTCGGGCCTGTGGCCGAATTTTTTGGGCAGGTCAAAATGGCCGACGACGTCAAAAAGATGGGTATCGGCCAGCCTGCCGACCAGCTCAAAATATTCGCGCCAGGTGGCGGCGACATCCACATTATCCCAGACTGCCCTTTCATCGGGATTATCAAACCCCCAATCCCTGATGTAATGAATGGAGCCGATAACAATATCGAGCTTATGGTGCGGGAGCCATTTTCTCAGGAACCGCTCGCAGCCGTTGTAATAATCGGCCTCGACGCCGAAGAGGACCGAAGGCTTCCCTGAAGAAGCCGCGAGGGCGGTAACTTTCGCCTTGTAAGACTCAAACTCGCCGATACCCATCCGGTTGCGCGGGTCGTAATTATCCGGGTTCGGGACATGGTCGGTAAAGCAGATTTCCGGCAGGTTTTTCCGCCGCGCGGACTGAAGGAATTCCTCAAGTTCACCTTCGGCGTGTTTGCAAAACGTGGTGTGGATGTGATAATCAGGAATCATAAAAAAGACGTCAGACATGGGACTATCTGTTTTACGCCTTTCTGCCTGCGTCTTTTCCTGTTCTTTTGAAGGTTATGGCCTGAAGTTATATTGTCTGATTTTTATCACTCGTGCGGATGGCGCTTGCTGCCCCGGCGCGCCAGCAGGCGGGCGGCCTCATAACGGTCATTCTGTTCGGCCCACATGAAAGGAGTGTGGCCGTTGTTGTCGCGCGCGTTTTTATCGGCGCCCTTTTTAATCAGGATGCTGATTGCTTCCGTGTCGCCCCAGAAGGCCGCCCAGTGGAGCGGGGTCAGGCCGCGAAAATTGGTTTTGGCCTTAATATCGGCGCCGTAGTCCAGCAGGATTTTAATAATATCGGCATGCCCGTACTGGGCGGCGAGATGGAGCGGGGTCAGGCCCTGGCAATCAAAGGCGTTTACCTCGGCCTTTTTTGCCAGAAGCATTTCAACCATGCCCTTGTGCCCGGCAAGCGCGGCATAATGCAGGGGCGTCATGCCGAGATCATTGCGCGAGTTAACTTCCGCGCCCTGGCCGAGCAGGTATTCAGCCGCCTGACCCCGGTTGTAATAGGCCGCCCAATGCAGGGCCGAGCAGCCCCGGCTGATGTCCTTGCAGTTGATGTTATATCCCTCGTTTAAAAGACGGTCGATGGTGTTTGTATCGTTTTCCGAGGCGGTGCCCTGGATAGTATCGAAGGCCTGCGCGCCGCCGGAAATAAAAATCCAGGAAAGGATAACGGAAAGAAACAATTCCTTATTCATTTTCTCATCCCTTTCAATGAAACGTTATTTAATACTCAGATCATTAACATATTCCGGTTTGATTGACAAGGGCTTTACCTGCCAAATATCGCGCACATATTCCCGGATCGTGCGGTCGCTCGAAAACTTACCCATCCTCGCCACGGTCAGGACCGACTTCCGCAACCACCGGGAATGGTCATTGAAGGTTCTGGCCACCGCGTCCTGGCGCATGAGATATGGCCGGTAATCCGCCAGGACAAAGTAACGGTCGCCGTGAAGCATCAGGGAGTCGTGCAGGTTGCTGAACACCGACTGGTCTTCCATTGAGAATTCAGGGCTGATGAGCGCGTCCACCGCATCTTTCAACTCGAGGTCAGCCTCGTAAAAAGCCATCGGGTCGTAATCGGGCCTGAAGCGCTCCAACTGCTCCGTCCGGTAGCCGAATATAAAGACGTTCTCCATCCCCACTTCCCGGGCGATTTCAATATTGGCGCCATCCCAGGTCCCGATCGTGAGCGCGCCGTTGAGCGCCAGCTTCATGTTGCCGGTCCCGGAGGCTTCGGTCCCGGCGGTTGAAACCTGTTCCGATAAATCGGCGGCCGGCACGATAAGTTCCGCCAGCGACACCTCGTAGTCCGGCAGGAAAACAACTTTCAGGCGGCCGCGCACGTCGGGATCGTTATTGATCCGTTCGCCGAGGCTGGTAATGAGCTTGATGATATGTTTGGCCATGCTGTAGCTGGGGGCGGCCTTGGCGCCGAAAATGAAAGTGCGCGGGACGATCTGGACCGAGGGATCGGCCTTGATGCGGTGATAGAGCGTGATGATGTGCATGGCGTTCAGCAGCTGGCGTTTGTATTCATGCAGCCTTTTTATCTGGACGTCAAAAAGCGAGGAAGGATCCACGCGGATGCCGGTGGTTTTATATATGTACTTGGCCAAATGCCCCTTGTTTTGAAGCTTGACCTCATGAAACGCCTTCCGGAATTCAGCGTCTTCCGCGAACGGCTCAAGCCGCCGCAGCTGGTCCAGGTCCTTGATCCATCCGTCGCCGATCGTCCTGCTGATGAGGGCGGACAGTTTCGGGTTGCAGGCCAGCAGCCAGCGCCGCTGGGTGATGCCGTTTGTTTTATTGCTGAATTTTTTCGGGAATATTTCGGCAAAATAGCGGAAGACCCTGGTCTGCAGCAGCCGGGAATGCAGCTCGGAAACGCCGTTGACCGCATGGCTCCCGATGATCGCCAGGTTTGCCATGCGCACCTGTTTCGGCTCGCTTTCCTCCACCAGCGACACGTCGCGCAGGCGGTCAAGGTCGCGCGGGAAACGGAGATGGACCCGCTGGAGAAACCGGTAATTAATCTCGTAGATAATCTGCAGGTGGCGCGGCAGGACTTTTTCAAGGAGCGGCACCTGCCACTTTTCAAGGGCCTCGGGCATGATGGTGTGGTTCGTGTAGGCAAACGTGTTCGTGGTCAGCTCCCAGGCCTTGTCCCACGGAATATCATTCTCATCCACGAAAAAGCGCATCAGCTCGGCAATGGCCAGGGCGGGATGGGTGTCGTTCAACTGGATGGCGTTCTTTTTGGGAAAATCCTGCCAGTGATGGTCGTGCTTTTTCTGAAAGCGCCTGAGGATATCGCGGATCGAACAGGTCACCAGGAAATATTCCTGGATAAGGCGCAGCTCCTTGCCGTGGGTCGTGTTGTCGGAAGGATACAGGACCCTGGTCACGGTCTCCGCCCAGTTTTTTTCCTGCATGGCGTTGATATAATCGCCCTGGTTAAACACGTCCAGCCGGAAATCCTCGCTGGCGCGCGAACTCCAGAGCCGGAGGAAATTGACGGTGTTGACGCCGTAACCGATTATGGGAACATCGTAAGGCACGCCCTCGAACATCTGCCAGTCAACCCAGACCTGCTTGGCGGTGCCATCCGGCTTTTTTATTTTTTCAACACGGCCGTACACAAGGATCGAAATGGTGTATTCCGGACGGATCATTTCCCACGGGTAACCGTACTTGAGCCAGTCATCCGGGCGTTCCCGCTGCCAGCCGTTTTCTATTTCCTGGCGGAACATGCCGTGCTCATAGCGGATGCCGTAACCGTAGGCCGGCAATTCCATGGTGGCCATTGAATCAAGGAAACAGGCGGCCAGCCGTCCCAGTCCACCGTTACCAAGGCCGGCATCCGCCTCAAGCCGGCAAAGGGACTCAAAATCAATATCGAGGTCCGCGATCGCCTTCCTGGCGACCACATCCGTTTTCAGGGCGACGATATTGTTGAACAAAAGCCTGCCGAGCAGGAATTCCATGGAAAGATAATAAACGCGCTTGACATCGTGGTCGAGATAAGCGCCTTGGGTGGCGATCATGCGCTCAACCGCCAGGTCGCGAATGGCGAGGGCCACGCTCTGGTATTTGTCAAACAGGGTTGCCGAGTTCCAGTTTTTGCACCTGGTGTACTTCACGTGGTGCTGGATGCTGCGGGCGATATGCCCCTCGGTAACATCGTTTTTAATTTTTATCGGGCTCTCGACCAGCTTTTTCGTCATGTTTTTTTTCACGCCTGCGCAATATGTTTCAAAATTTGCAACGAGGCTATCATATTGCCCGCCGGAAAACCATTATAATTTACTCAATATCTTGGCGATGAATTCTTGTGGTTTGATTGTTGCAGTTTTTACCGGAAAAGGCTATGATGTCGCCGGTTATAGAAAACACATGAACATCGATAAGCGGCCCGGGTCGATCGAACATGGCAATAATAGAAAAAAAAGCTGTCAGCATCGAGGCGGAACATGTATCCCAGCTTGCCTGCGTGGGCTGCCAGAAAATCCTCGACGTGGCGCACCTGCCTTCTTTCAGTAAGATCAAGTGTCCGGAATGCAATACCGAACAGATTGTGCCCGCAAAGTTCGGACCGTTCCTGCTGATCAAGCAGCTCGGCGCCGGCGGCATGGGCGTTATTTACCGCGCCATGGACCGCGAACTGGGCAGGCAAGTCGCCCTGAAGGTCATGAAGAGGTCGCTGGGCGATAACCCCGAGTTTTACCAGCAGTTCAAGCATGAAGCCCAGGCCGCGGCGGCCTTGAATCATAAAAACGTTGTTCAAATCTATTCCTTCGGCCAGCACAACGGACAGCCTTATATCGTCATGGAACTGGTCGCGGGCGGAAAACTTGACGACCTCATCGCCGGATCGGGCGGCGTTGACGAGTTGAAAGCCCTGCAGGTTCATATTGAGGTCACGGAGGGCCTGATGGCGGCCAGCGACGTCGGGCTGGTGCACGGCGACGTCAAGCCGGCCAACGTTCTTTTCGGCAAGACCGGCGAGGCCAAGGTGGTTGATTTCGGCCTGGCGAGCTACATCGGCGAACAGCAACAGGCGGGGACGGTCTGGGGAACGCCTTATTACATCGCGCCTGAAAAAGCGCGCGGCAAAAAAGTTGATTTTCGTTCCGACATTTACAGCCTGGGGGCCACCCTTTTCCACGTCCTTACCGGCAAGCCGCCATTCGACGGGCCCACTTCCAACGACGTGGTCATGGCGCGCCTCAACCAGCCGGCGCCGAAAGTGACCGACTTCAACCCCAACATTCATTCTGAAACCGCGCAAATGGCGGCGCGCATGCTGGAACTGGACCCGGCCATGCGTTATCCTTCCTACCCCGCCCTGCTGATTGACATGCGCAACGCCTTAAAAGCCGCCCGGAAACCGCTCGCCAGATCCAAGCACGCGACCGGCCCAATTCCGATTGTTGCCGCGGAAACAAAATTAAAATCACTGGTTAAAAAAATAAACTGGAAAATCGCGGCGGGCGCGGCGGCCGGCCTCATCTTGATTGCCGCGGGCGTTGTGGGCTGGCACTTTAATAATATAAAACAGGAACGGCTCCGCCGGGAAGCGGCCGACCGGCAGTTGCTTGCCAAAGCGAAGGAAGCCGGCCAGGCCACATTTGACCGGATTGTCAATCTGTCCGTTTTAATCAACGGCATGGCGACCAATATCCTGCCCTATGCCGAAAAAGCCGATAAAATAGTATCTGTCGCCGATCAGATTGACGATGCGACCGTAAGGCTGGTTGATGAAACCGACAAGGTCAAGGAATGGGACAATGAATCGTGGGACATCCAGGCCGACGCCCTCATGTTGTACCAGCAACTGGATTACGTCACCAACGCCCAAACCGCCAAAAAAATCAGCGACGACCTTGAAGGCGTCTTCAACCGGCTGATCACCATCAACACCGCCCTGGGCGAATCCGGCGAATTCATCAAGGATTTATCCAAGGAGGCGGACGTCGGCTACCGGAAGAAAATGGAGGATCTCAACCGGACCAGGACCGCGCAGGCGCAGGCCGAAGCCAACCGGCGCAAGGCCGAGGCCGAAAGGCTGCAGGCTAAAAAGAAATCGGAAGAGCTTTTGAAAAACCGGCCGGTCATCATGCAGCAGGAGCTGGATGACATTGAAAGAGTCCGCGGCGCAAACGCCAAAATGGTGACTCAAAAAAAATTCGAGCTGAGATTTGAGGAGGCCGCCCGTTCCTTTGCGCCGGTCCTGGAGCGCCTGACCCTTGACGAGACCAAGGCGGCCTGCAAGAACGCCGTTGAAACATACGAGGAAATCGCCAAGCTGAAAAGCTGGCTGATAAAAAACATCAACAACACCCCCTGCAAAGGCTGCTGGCCGGTAGGCTCAAAAAAGCTCGACGTGGTCAAGGTCAGCAGCGAAAGCGGCATTACCGTGGCGCTGGGCGCGGTCGGTTCCACAAAAGTTCCTTGGGACGGCATCACCGTATCCCAGCTGTTAAACATGGTCAATCATTACGCGGAGTCCATGAACCTTTCCGAGCCGCAGAAAGCCATAATATTCAAGCAGGCCGCGCTGTATTGTTATGAAAGCGGGGTGTTCAAAACCGCGGAAACTTACGCCCAGGCCGCTTACAAAGCCAACCCGGACATCGCCGCGGACCTGGACAGGCTGATGCCCGGCATACTGGTGCCGGAATAAACCATGATCAAACACCGGGCAACAATCACATGAATCCACTGGAAGAAGGATCCCTGCTGCAATTGGATTTCAACAAGCTGGCTAAGGCGGTCGCAAACTGCCATGGCGTCCTGCCGGTGACAGTGCAAAACATAGACACCGGCGAGGTAATCCTGCTGGCTTACACCAACCAGCAAGCTTTTACGCTCTCAGTTCAACAGAGGTGCCTGATTCTCTGGAGCACTTCGCGCGATGAATTATGGGAAAAGGGCAAGACATCCGGCGAAACATTCGAGCTCGTGGAAGCATACGTCAACTGCGAACAGAACTCCCTGCTTTACAAGGTGCGCCCGCGGCGCAGCGGAATCTGCCACACCCGCAACAAGTTCAACAAGGCGCGCAATTGCTTTTACCGGCGCATCAACCTAAACACCCTCGGCCTTGAAAATATTGACCCCTGAGCTTTCCGGTCCGGTTCTTGCCAGGCCGCATTCCGGGCGCTGACATGAAAATGACCTTGTCATTCGGGCGGCATTGTATTAATAAACACTACTTGTAACTCAACTGGATATTAACCGCGAGGAGGAAAAGATAAATGTATTCCGCGTCTGATTTGCGAAAGGGCCTGCGCGTGGAGATTGACGGCGTACCTTATATCATCACCGATTTCAATTTTGTAAAGCCGGGCAAGGGCGCTTCCATTTACAACTGCAAAATGAAAAACATGATAACCGGCGCCACGCTCAACAGGAGCTACCGGTCCAACGACACGCTGGATGAGCCGAAACTTGAAGAGCGCACTATGCGTTTTTCGTATATTGACGGCATCAATTACGTTTTCATTGATAAAAACTACGAGCAGGTCAATGTCGGCGCCGATGTTCTCGGCATTGCCAAATATTTCCTGGTTGAAGATATTGAAGTTGACATCCTGATCCACAACGACCGGCCGATCGGCGTGGAGCTGCCGACTTTCATTGAAAAGGAAATCAAGGAAACCGAGCCCGGCTTCCGCGGCAACACCGCCACCAACGTCACCAAACCCGCAAAGATCGAGGGCGGCTACGAGCTGCAGGTGCCGCTTTTCATCAACCAGGGCGACGTGATAAAAATCGACACGCGCACCGGCGAGTACGCCGATCGCGTGAGCGTTGTCAAGGGCGCGTAACTCCGATGGCTCCAAGCGCGCCAAAACAGAAAAAACACGCGGCGCCGCAGGTTGGTAACGAAAAACATCGCCTGGTCAATTGCCGGCCGGTTGTGGCACTGAAGTCCGGACTGCTATCCTCGATTCGTGATTTTTTTCACGCGCACGGATACCTTGAAGTTGAAACGCCGGTTGTCGTGCCGACGCCCGCCCTGGAACTCCATATTGACGCCTGCCGGGCCGGCCGCGATTTCCTGAGAACTTCCCCCGAACTGCACATGAAGCGGCTGCTATGCGCCGGTTATGAGCGCATATTCCAGGTCGGCCCGTGCTTCCGCGCCGGCGAGCGCGGAAACCTGCATAACCCCGAATTCACCATGCTGGAATGGTACCGGGCAAAAGCGGATTACATGGATATCCTCGACGAGACCAGGGAACTCCTCCTGCATTGCGCGCACAAATGCCTGGGAAGAACCTGGATTGACAAGAACGGTGTACGAATCAATCTCTCGGCCGAATGGCAGATTTTTTCCGTAGCCGGGCTCTTTGAAAAATACGCCGGCTGGAATCCCGCGGTAAATTTTGACGAAAAGCGCTTTGAGGCCGACCTATTGAGCCGCGTCGAGCCGCGCCTGCCGAAGGACCGGCCGGTCATCCTGATGGATTACCCCGCCGAACTGGCCGCCCTGGCAAGGCTCAAAAAAGACGACCGCCGCCTAGCCGAACGCTGGGAACTGTATCTCGGCGGAATCGAAATAGCCAATGCCTTCAGCGAATTAACCGACGCTTCCGAACAACGGAAGCGATTTGAGGACTGCGCCCGGAAGCGCGCCGTAATGGGCGCTGAAGCTTATGAGCCGGACGCCGAATTCCTCGCCGCGCTGGAGGATGGGATGCCGGAATGCGCCGGGATCGCGATCGGGATTGACCGCCTGGTAATGATCTTCGCCGGGAACGATTCGCTCGACCAGGTCATCCCGTTCCGCTAAAACTGCTCCGCCCCGATCACATTTTATCCAGCGGAAAAACAGGGCGGCGGACCCTGCGGAAACGGTAATTCCCCAAGTCCGGCGAGTGAATGCCGGGCGTGTCCACTTCGAATATTTGCGACGCCATTTTTTGGTAGGACGATCGGTAATGAACGGCCGATTTCAATCCGATCAGCAGGCGAGAGCGCGGCTCGATGCCCATGCACCGGATCGCCTCGGCATCCCAGGGCTGGAAGCGGTTTTCGGTGATAATAATTTCCACGTTGTTGACCACGAAAAGCGCGGCCCGGCCCATGTCCACCATGAGCCCCGTCATCATCGGGCCTTTGTTCACATAAGTTTTCCGGCCGACCCACTTGACCAGTCCGGTCAGCTTAAGGGGCGGGCCGTGAAGGCGGTCGGTTTTTCCGCCCACTTTTATGGTGGCATGATTGCCGGCGCCGGCCCGGGCGGCCGCGGCAACCGCCCCGGGATCGGCAATGACCGCCACGACCGCGGAAGGAACATTCGCCTCGACAAGCGCCTTGAGCATAACGGTGCCGTCACACGGCGCCCCGCCGCCGGGATTATCGGATCCATCGGCCAGCACAACCGGCCCCTTTCCCGTCCTGAGCGCCAAGGCAATGGCTTCTTTGACCGGAGTTAATTTGACGCGGAACTTTTCGCGCCGCCGCCAGATTTCCACGGCGAGCTTGTCCGCGAGCTTCCCGGCCAACCCGGGGTTTCCGTCGGTCATGACTGTCACCGCGGCGCCCGCTTCCCTTATATCGGCAAAAGGAAATCCGCCGGAAAGCGTTATGGCCAGCACCCCCAGCTTTTTTTCCATTTCATGGACAATATTAAAAATATCCGCCATGGGCGGGATGAGGGTGCACTGGCGGGGAGGAGCAACCAGCAGCGGGATTTTCCGGAAGGCGATGACCGGCCGGATTTTTTTCCTTATGGCGCCTGCCATCAGGCGCGCGGCCTCCACGCCGCGTTCCCAGTAATCCACGTGGGGATAAGTGTCGTAACCAATTAGCGCATCAGCCTCCTTTGCCATGCGGGAGGTAACATTGGCGTGGAAGTCAAGTGTTGTGATCACCGGCACTTCCGGCCCGACGATACGCCGGATACACTCGAGAAAGTCACCCTCGACATCCTCGCAGCGGTCGGTAACCATCGCACCGTGGAGATCAATGAGAACGCCATCCACCGGCAAGGCCTTTTTAAGACCAGTAATAAATTTATCCTTCAGCCTTGTGTACGCCGCGTGCCGGACCTTGCCCCCGGGCTGGGCAAAGGTCCATAGGAGCGGAATCAGCTCCAGGCCGGAGCGCGCGGCTTCGTGAATGAAACCTCCCACCGGCACACGCACGCCCCGGAGCCGCGTGAGCAGGAGCGCCCCCTCCCCGACCCCGATGGCGCGTCCGCGCATGAAATCGGCGTATTGAGTTTTTTTCCGGGCGAAAGTATTTGTTTCATGCAGGATACCGCCGACTGCCACGCGCGGTTTTCCTGCCAATTTTTTAATCATGAATATTGCCTGCCTTACGTTTATCGGGCACAAGTTTTCAGGATACAAACCGCCGGGCCTTGATTGCCAGCCAGACGGTCGGTTTTGTCAAATGGGTCCATTCAACGCGATGGCGCTTGCGGGCCGGGATCAAAACATAATCGCCTTCATCCAGGCGGAGCGGAGCGCGTCTTCCTGCCAGGCGTAAAACGGCCGCGCCGCGCAGCAGGAAGACCAGTTCGTCGAAATCCTGGTCATACCAGAACCCGGGCGGCGAACGATGTCCCCGCGAAACGATTTTTTCGACTTCAACTTTCCCGGCCCGGGCAACGGCTGAAAAGATCTCACCCGGAAACTTGCCGGGTGGCGCGCGGTAGATGTTGCAAACCTTAAGCTTGTTGCGCTTCATGGCAGGACCAGCATGGCCGGCAGGTTTTTCACCCTGATCCGCCTCACGGCCTCCATGCCGAGATCGGCATAATCTATGACCTCGGCGGCGACAACATTATCCCGCGCCATGAGCGCCGCGGCGCCGCCAACGGCGGCCAGGTAAAAGCCACCATGCCGCCGGCAGGCCGCGGCCACCGCGGGCGAGCGGTTGCCCTTGGCCAGCATGACAAGAGAGGCGCCCCGGGCCATCAATTCAGGCACATAGGAATCCATGCGACCGGCGGTGGTAGGTCCAAGGCTGCCGATGATTTTTCCCGGCGGGGTTTCGGCCGGACCGGCGTAAAAGACAGGATGTTTTCCGAGGTATTCGGGCACCTTGCCGCCGGCGCGAAGGGACTTGACGAAACGGGCATGGGCCATGTCACGCGCTACAATAAGCGTGCCGTCCAGCAGGAGGAGCGAGCCGGGCTTGTGTTTTTTCAGGTCGGCCAGGATGCTTTTCATCGGCCGGTCAAGGCTTATGCGCTCAGATATTCCCGGTATTCCGCGGCAGGCTTTCAGGAATCGCGCCGGATTTCTTTCGAGGTCCTCCAGAAAGACGCCCCGGGCCGTTATTTTGCCACGGATGTTGCGATGCGCGCAGCAGGATACGCCGATTGAAATCGGGCACGAAGCGGCGTGGCGCGGCAGGCGGATGACGCGCGCTTCCATCACGAGGTGTTTTCCGCCGAACTGGGCGCCAAGGCCGGTCGCGCGCGCCATGGCCATCACGCGTTTTTCCCAAACCCGGTCGCGGAAAACCCGGCCAGTCCTGTTCCCGGAAAATGGCAGCACATCAAGGCAGCCGGCGGTCGCCAGCTTGAGCATGGCGAGGTTGTTTTCAGGCGATGTTCCGCCGATAACCACCGCGAGGTGGTAAGGCGGGCAGGCCGCGACCCCCAGGGCGCCGATCTGTTCCGCCAGCAGCTTTTCAAGGGCCTTTTCTTCCAAAACCGCCTTCGATCCCTGGATAAAGACAGTTTTGTTTGAAGAGCCGCCGCCCTTGGCGATGAAGAGAAATTGATATTCATTACCCGGAACCGCGTAAATATCAACCTGAGCCGGCAGGTTATCGCCGGTATTTTTTTCATCAAACATGCCCAGTGGCGCCACCTGGGAATAACGTAAATAATACTTTCGCCAGACCGCGCGGACGGCCGCGGATATCACGGCGGCATCATCCGCACCGGTCCGGATCCCCTCGCCTTTCCAGGCCACCACCGTCGCCGTGCCGGTATCCTGGCAGAGGGGAAAGATGCCCTCGGCGGCGACAGCGGCATTTTTTATCAGCGTGGCGGCGACATACCTTTCCCCCGGCAAGGCACCCGGGTCACGGGCGATGCGCGCCAGGCCCTCGAGGTGCGCCGTGGACAGGAAAAATTCCAGGTCAGTGAAAGCCTCGGCGGCAAGGGCGGCGAGAAGGTCCGGTTTCACCTGCCATAACTTCACGGCACCGTCCTTGGTCAGGTGCGCCGCTCCGGCCGGCAAGCGCCGGTAATGCAGCCTATCTTTGGTGTTTGCCCGGTACATATTAAGTTTCACCGCCTGACATAAAAGCAACAGTCACTGAGCGTGAATAAATAAAATACAGGAAAACCATATTTTATAAAGCAATTTCAACTCTCATTTAAACCTGTCATTGCTTGTTATTTACTTTCTTCCAAAGCGCCGGATCGAAAGGAGCCTTCCTGCCGACGCAGCTCTCCCGGCGGCAAACCTGGCAGGATTGGAAATTAATTTCGGTTTGAAAGCGGACGCCCGAAACTGATTTGTTGGGAATCATCAGGCAGGTATCCGTCAAGCAGACGCCTATAAGTTTTTCCACGTCGCCGAAAAGTGAAAACAATCCCTTCTGCTGTTCAATCGGCCAGATCCTGGCGTCACCGGAGCCGGGATTCATGCTCACGGTTTTACCGAGCTTGTATTTATGCCCGAGATATTCATTCAAATAGCCGATGCCGAAGCCCAGCAGGAGCGTCTTGATATTATCCAGCCAGAACCTTTTCAGAAAATCGTCCCCGGGGATGTCAATCCGGTCTAGTTCATTGCCGCAGGTGGCCACGTAGGCGAAAACCCGTTCAACTTTATCAAGGTTCAGGCGCAAGGTCCGGCTGACAAAGGTGACGCCGTCGATCTTGACGGAATCTTCGCCTTTGTCCTGAATAAAACATTCCCGGTAAATCGCTTTCGGTTTGGCCATCCGGCGCGCCTGGTCCACAAGGGCACGGAATTCATTGTCATCATCTGTTCCCGGCGCAATACGGGCGGCTTTTGCCAGAGACGTTGAATCAAGCGTGAAAGAAATATTAGTTAGTTGTTCCTGCATAATATATACAAGCAAGGAACATTAAGAAAACCAGGTAATCATGTCAATTTATATAACTTTGCCCATGGTGTTTTATCATTTTTTAGAAAAAGAGAAAATTATAACCAGATTATATATTGTTTTCTGGCATAAATTGGATGATTCCTTGTTAATAAACATCACGCAAGCAGGTCTGATTTATCCGGAAAAAATAAAAAATTACTGCTAAAACAGAATACCCCACCATAAGTCGTGACAACGCCTTTACTGGTTTCTATTGCTCATTTAGGCGTAATTAAACGCCATACATAAACTTTTAAACCAGACCCAGAGATGGGTTGTACCACGAGCCAAGCAGGGTATTCAATTTTTTCACTTGATTATTAAAGAACAACTTCCCAACTATCAATTATATAATAAGCATTTCATGTGCCAATGCCATATATCCCCCGTTTTCGTATTCTTTGGCAGCAGAATTATGACTTATTAATCCTGTCAAAATCACAATGTGCCCCGGGGTCCGGTATGCCCAATAATGGCTCATGATTTCTATTTGACATTTTTCTTTCAGTACAGCATAAAGAAGCGCTTGTTTCGCGTTAATAGCGACAAAGCTGCAAAGGCACAGAGAGGC
>Ga0351932_1057_pt1 | contig 22922 bp, 18 predicted proteins | sample TotcelHT113001L8_FD_206847 | JGI IMG/M metagenome (GOLD analysis project Ga0351932, IMG submission 206847) | Enriched cells from coal bed in the Powder River Basin, Montana, United States - Total cells T11 rep2 HSBNCT.T11.300.1.L8 ... | reverse complement strand
ACGCGCCAGAAATCCAAGGCGTCGCCGACGCCCAGTTGAACCGGGTCGCGCCGGCCGCGACGGATCCCCACGCCGCCGACGAGCAGATCCAAGAAGCCCCGCACATGCCAGAGCCAATCGCCATAGTACCAGCCGGTCTGCCCGCCGATGCGTTGAATCGGGGCGAACGCCGTATCCGGCGGTACGGCGACGGTGGTCGTACGCGAATCGACCAGTCGCGAGCCGAAACGCACGCCGCCCCAGCTGGGGCGGCGGCCTGCCGACGACAACGCATCGGACCAGCGAGTCTGGGCCAGTTCGCCGTCCTCGTTGACCAGCGCTCGCGCGATCGCGTCCCGCAATCCGCGCGGCTGGACGGAGAACACCCGGGCGGCTTCGTCGTTGGTGACCAGCGTCGGATTTCGCAGGCTTTCCACCAGCTTGCGGCCGACGCGAGCGTAGACGGGCGTCACCAGCCCTAGCCACAAGCTGGATAGCCGAGGCGTCAGGACGGGCACCGGAATCATCAGCCGCCGCAGCCCGCGTTGCCGCGCGTATTCCCGCATGATGTCGCCGTAGGACACCTGTTCCGGCCCGCCGATCTCGAACACCTGGGACGGCCCGTCCGGCAGGTCCAACGTCTCGAGCAAATACTGCAGCAGATCCTCGACGGCGATCGGCTGCGCCAAGACCCGAACCCATTTCGGACAGATCATAATCGGCAGACGTTCGACCAGGGCGCGGATCAGTTCGAACGACAGACTGCCGGAGCCGATGACGATCGAAGCGCGCAACTCGAACGCCGATACCCCGGACGCTCGCAACAATTCGCCCGTCTCCTGGCGGCTGCGGAGGTGTTTCGAGAGGTTCTGGCTGGCGTCGCCCAGGCCGCCCAGGTACACGATCCGGCGAACGCCGGCACTGCGCGCCGCCTCGCCAAAGTGGACCGCCGCCTCGCGATCTTCCTGTTCGAAATCCCGCGTGGCCCCCAGCGAATGCACAAAGTAGTAGGCGGCGTCGACGCCCTGCATGGCGGCGTCCAGCGAAGCGCGATCCAAGACGTCGCCCGCGACCACCTCGGTCGTCTCCGCGACACGAGACCGCAAGCTCTCCGGCCGCCGACTGAGGCAGCGGACGCGAAAGCCGCGCCGTTCCAGCAGCGGCAGCAGCCGGCCGCCGACGTAACCGGTAGCTCCGGTCAATAGAATTCGCCGTTCGCTCTCGGACATACGCACCTCACATCAAGGCCGGAGCACTTGCTCCAAAGCCGCCCGAATCCTCGGTTCTGCGCCCGGGCCGACCCACCGCCAGTCGTGGTTGAAACGCTCGGCGAATGCCGCGTCGGTCGGGATGTAACCGGTCCAGCACTCGCCGTAACCGAGCGTGGCCACGAAGGAATCCGGACGCAGTTGTTGCGCCAGCAACTGGTAGCCGACAAACGCTTCACCGGGCAGCACGATCAACTGCGCCGCGCCGAAATCGACGCACGGCAAGTCGATGGCTTGCCCGCGAGCCTGGCGGCGCCGGCTGGCCAGTCCCATGGCGGCCAGGATGCGGTCCGTGACGCTGGCGTTGGTGTCGTGCAGCGTGTGCTCCAAAGCCGCGGGCGCAAACTCCGGGTCTTCGTGGAATTCCAGATCGAACGTCGTACTGCGAAAGTCGATCCGCGATAACGGCGTCCGCTGCGTGGCCTCCCAAGCGGCTTTCATGCCCTGATAAAGCCGGTCTGCCAATATCTGTCGGGCGGCCACCGAGCCGTCGTTGTACTTGCCGGCAGTGATGTCGCCGCTGCACCCCGTGCCATAGATCTGCAGCACGCCAAAGTCGTCCCGCTGTCGGCGATCGCGGGCCAAGCCGACAAAGTCCGCGCTGACCTCGCCTCGACCGTAGTAGCTCATCGGATGCGTGGCATAGACGTGCAACGCCAGCAACGGTTCGTCGCCGTCCCAGAAGCTGAGCGTCTTCAGCCAAGGATCGATCAAGCCGTCGTCCGCGTTGCGGTGGAACTCGTTGCCGCCGCTGGCACTGTAGCGGTCGAAATCCACGCGGCCGCCGGGATGCACGACGCGGCGGTTCGAGGCGATTTGCTCTACGCGGGCTTGTCCCAACCCCAGATGCGTCACGCGGCGCGCGTCTTTCAGGCTGTCGCGCAACGCTGTCGCCGTTCGCCTTACGGCGTCGTCGTGAAACCGGACGTCGAACAACTCGCCGCCCAACCCGACCGATGCCAGCAACTCTTCGGCTTCCCCGTCCGCAACCGGCGCGTCGTGCTGATGGAGGCTGCTGACCAACACCCGCTGGCGGTCCGTGCCGGCCGCTTCGCCCAACGCATCCCGCCACTGGTCGTAAGCACGGTTGCGGATCTCGCACCAGTCGATACACGCCACGACGATCGGTCGGTCCGGCCCCAGCAGCACGAATCCCATCGCGTACAGCGGATCGGCAATCCGTTCGGCTTTCCGCGGCAACACGCCCATACAGCGGTGGCCGAGCGGAACGGTCACGTCGGTCCGGAACGTCGCCAGCCGAAACCCGTCCGCTGCCGGAGTCGCGGACTCGGCGGCAGACGCTACCAGGCCAGCAACGACGCTGGTGATGCACAAGCAAGTGATGCGGGCCAGATTTCTCATGTCAATCGGTCTCCTTGTAGCCGCTATTAGATGAGAATGTCCGTACGCCTGTCAACGGCGAGGGGTCAAAGGAAACCAGGTCTGTCGTTGGCGAAGCGACGTCCGGCGTCGCCCCCTTGCTGCTCGGACTGCTCATTCTACCAGCACCTGGCGCAGCGGCCGGCGCAAGGTGCGGCGGCGTTCCGGGGGCGCATAGCCCAGCCGAAACGGATGCTGGGGGAACAAGACCGGTGGCGAAAGCAACCGCGTCAGTTCGTCCAGCAACTCTGGAATCTCGACCGGTTGACTCATCGGTTGCGTCTGAATCCCCAACGCCGTTGCCGCCAAGCTCAGCCGCTCGTAGACTTGCCCGGCTTTTACCTGGATCGTCCGATCGTCCCGAGTCGAGGCCAGCACGGCCAACACGGGCGAGCTGAGCACCAGCGCGGAATCTCGCTGGGACTGCGTGCGGCCGATATCCACATAGCGGACCATCAGCCGCAGCAACTGGGATGTCAGCCACGGCGTCCCAAGCACACCTTGGCCGACCCAGACGGACAACTCGCGGCGAAACGCGGGATCCGCAAACTGCTGCAAATCGCCGCGGATGACCATGCTGTTGAAGGCCCGCCGAGTCGGCCGGTCCGTGGTCAGACGCAAGACGATATCCTGTTCGATACAAAGACCCTGCAAGTCGGCCAGCACGTCAGCTGGCAGCGGCCGCTCCAGGTGCAACCGATGGCTGGTCTGACGCTTTGTCAGCATGTCGAACAACACGGGCGGACGATGGTCCGATGGCACGCCGCCCCGCGCGAATTGGACGACGGCCACCAAGGCTGGGTCGCGGGCGTCGGGCAGGTAGTCGACATGATGGCAGAATCCAAAGTGTTCGGCCGCAACCAGCAGGTTTTCCAGCGCACACCCGGCGTTCAGGTACATTTCACGGCGGTCGGGATCGCAGACGGGCAGCCAGAACCGTTCGTCCAGCAGGATGCGGACGCAGTCGCCCGCGATCGCGAACCGCCACGACTGGCTGTTGTTGCTGGATGCCGCCAGGACCGCGTATCGCAGCAGGAACAGCAACTGCTCGCGGAGGTCGCCCTGGGCCGGAAAATCGCTCGCTTGGATCTGCCAGGCGTTCATATCTGCCGTCCGATCAACCCAAGGACTAGACCGCGCACCAGGGACTGTCGGGGCGGGCACACAGCTGGGGCGTCACCCCCGCCTGCAAGGCAACGATCGCCTGCTCGGCCTGCTGAACCTGATCGCTGCCGTGATGGATCTCCAAGCCGAGTTGCAGCGCAACTCGCCCGCCGGGGGCCAGTTGGATGACGCGGCCTTGCTCGCCTTCGAACGTCCGCGGATTGGGGAAGTTCGTGCCCGGTTCCAAGCCGGTCACATAGCCGTCTGCCGCGGCCGTCGTGTTCTTCCACAGCGTAAAACATGGCAGTTGGGCGGTGTGGACATGCACGCTGGCCCCGCGCGTGCCGGCCGCATTCCGGAGCAGCGCGGGGGCCCAGCCCTTGCCGTCCGCCAGCAGTTCGATGAAATACGCTTGTTCCGCATAGCCGGCCAATTCGTCGGCGTATACGTTCCAGGCCGCGATCCCTTCGGCGGCCCGCGCATCGCGGGGCATGACCTTGCGGATGGGCGCCAGGAACCGCGACCCGGGATCCAGCAGCGGCTGGCCAAGGTTGATGTGGTACAGCATTTGCGCGGTGGCGGGACTGGCGGAAAAGTTCTCGATCTCGTCGTGAATCCGCAGATGATTCTCGCCGACCCGCGTGCTGATGCGGCTGGTCATCCGCAGCTTCCAAAAATGGAACCGCGTCTCCTCGACCACTCCCGTCACGGCAATCTCGCCCCGCTCGTCGTCCACCTCGACTTCGACCCGCTGCGCCGGTCGATTGGCGATTCGGCCGTGCAACGGGTAACGCAATCGCCCGTTGGCGTCGAAATCCGGCGCGCCGTTGCTCTCCAATCCGCAGCGCACCAGCAGTTCGTCGAAGCCGTCCAGCCAACCCAAGCCGCCCGGTTCCATCAGCGGCACAAACTGGGGATGCACGGGACCGCGGACCGGCGACCGCCAGCCGACCTCTTCGCCGTCCATCCAAACCTTCCAAAGCCCCATGCCGCGCGTGGGCAGCACATCAAACGACAAGCGTCCGTTGTGGACGCGGACCACGTCCACTCCGTCACACAAGCCTCCGCGGAGGGTCGATTTGCGAACTTCGACTTGCGGCAGTTGGCAGCCCAGGTCCTGAGCCGACAGCGCGAGGCCTTCCAAATAGATTCCCTTCGAGACATCCGTCAGCGTCCATTTTTTCACGGTCATGGCTGGTCTCCTCACACGTTGTGTTTCTACCCTTGGGCAATACAATAATTCGAGTTGATGCGTTTTGAATCAGTGGCGGTCGCAGCCCCTGTCCCCGAAACCGAGGAAGCGAACATGATTCGATGGTATTCGTCTGCGGTGTTATTGGCAATCGGGCTTGGAACGGCCGCTGCGGCCAGTGGCGAGAACTGGCCCTGCTGGCGGGGGCCGCGCGGTGATGGTAGCAGCGCGGAGAAAGACGTCCCCCTGCGTTGGGACGGCGCCAGCGGCGAGAACGTTGTTTGGAAGACGCCTTTGCCGGGACGAGGCCATTCGTCGCCCATCGTGTGGGGCGATCAGCTGTTTCTGGTGTCCTGCCTGGAAGACAACCAGGCTCGCGTCTTGTTCCGCATCGACCGCACCTCCGGCCGCATCCTGTGGCAGCAGACGGTGATCGAGGCGCCGCTGGAGAAGCGGCACAACCTGAACAGCCACGCATCCGGCACGCCGGCCACCGATGGCGAACTGGTGTACGTCACCTTCCTCGAAGCGGACTTTGGCAGCAACCGCGAAGTGACGCCGGGCAATATGGTCGTCGCCGCTTACGATTTCGCGGGGAATCAACGCTGGCTCGTGCGGCCGGGCCGGTTTTCCAGCGTCCACGGCTACTGCAGTTCCCCGATCATTTTCGAGGACCTGGTCATCGTCAACGGCGATCACGACGGCGACGCGTACCTCGTCGCCTTGGAGCGAGCCAGCGGCAAGATCCGCTGGAAGACGCCCCGTGAAAACAAGACCCGCAGCTACTGTACCCCCATCATTCGCGACATCGGCGGCCGCACGCAGATGATCCTCTCCGGCAGCTTGTGCGTGGTCAGCATGGACCCACGCGACGGCTCGCGGCATTGGATCATCGACGGTCCCACCGAGCAATTCGTGGCGTCGCTGGTGTACAACGGCAAGCTGTTGTTTCTGACCGCCGGCTTTCCCGAGTATCACATCCTGGCCATCGATCCCGGAGGGCAGGGGAACGTGACACAATCCCACATCGCGTGGCGAACCACCAAAGGATGTTCCTATGTCCCGTCGCCGATCGTCAGCGGCGAGTACTTCCTGGTAGCCGCCGACAACGGCATTGCCAGCTGTTTTGTCGCCGACACGGGTGAACGCGTCTGGATGGAGCGGTTGGGCAAGCACTACAGCGCGTCGCTGATCGAAGCCGGCGGTTTGGTGTACTTTCTGGCCGACGATGGCGAAATGAAGATCGTCCGGCCCGGCCGCGAGTTGGAAATCGTGGCCGTCAACCAGCTGGGGGAATACTGCTTCGCCTCGCCCGCCGTGAGCCAAGGCCAGATATTCCTCCGCGGCGAAAAACACTTGTACTGCATCGGACCATCGCGCTGAGCCGGATGCCGAATTCTTTGGCGAACGGACACGGAAGATCAGCCACGCGATACGGCGGCGAGTCTTGCCTGGAGAATTGCTCGCTTGGCGTTAGGCGTCCTGCCACTCCGGCAGACCGCCCGGGGCGACGACCGGAAACGCATCTTCCGTCTGGGGTGTTGTGTGTCGCGGCGGGCCGACGCGTTGCAGAAGGGCTGCGGCGGCGCCGGCCAGGTACGAAATGCCCGACGCGGCCAACGATCGCGACAGCGGCTCCGCGATGATCGAGAGGTGTTCGTCCAGGATGCGCTGCACCGCATCGGCGGTTACCGCCGCGTGCTCTTCTTCGCCGCGCGTTTGGGCAAAGGCTTCCTTCAGACGAAGGTAGCCGACAAAATCGGCTTGGACCGCCACGTGATCCGGCGGTTCTTCGCTCGTCGCCTGGTAAGCGAAAGCCTCGTACATGCCGCGCAAATCGGCCAGGAACTGGCCGGACAAAGTGGAGTGTAGGTAGCTGACTTGGCGCACCGCGGCGGGTCCCCCGGGGCCGAACGTCGTGTGATACAAGCCCTCGCTGGCTTCGGCCAGGGCTGCCTCCGCAGCGGCCTGCAATTGCTCGTCCGCGACTTCTGACGCCAACGCGGCCACCTCCGAGTGCCAACAATCGCCTTGGGGACAGGAGAAGAGGACTGCGATCAGCCGCCATTGGGTCGCCTCGCGGAGGAGTTCTGCGACGCGCGGTTTCACATCTGCCGTCGTACCGATCATGGGTTGCCTCGCATGGTCAGGTTGATCCAACCGGTGCGCATCTTGCGAGCACCGACTTCTTGGTGAGTGCCATTCCAGACCGCCAGGGCGATCTGCGAACCGACCTCCGGCGACAGGCCTGCGGGTAGTCGGCGGGTAATGACCACCGCCCAGCCGTTCGGGGTTCGGTGGCCACAACCGCGGGAATCGGAGGCGGGGGCGGGGTGGACCGTGCCGGGGCCTTCGGCGATCAAGTCCTGGACCGGCTGGTCCCGCGGGCCGGCCATCCGGTTGCCCAAGGCCAGGGCGGGCGCATAGCGGACGGCCATCTCGCGCTGGCCCGCGGGGTCTTTTTCCAGAGCGGGAGCTTGAAACGGGTAGTGGTCTACGGCGGCGTTCGGATAGAGGTCGCGGATCGAATCGCCGCGGCCATCGACCGTCGCTTGCCAAGCGGCCGTCCAGAAGGTCATCTCAACGGGGCGGCCCTTTTCGCCCATCTGCGGCGCGGGCACGGTGGGCTCGATCTTGGCGGGAAGCTGGACGGCACAGGCATCCGAGAAACGGGCTGGATCGGACGTGTCGTCGTCCGACGGGTCGGACCATTCCAGGCGAAAGGCGACGTCTTTGCCATCCGTGACCGCGCGGACCCGTACGGCGGTGGTTGTGGGGTGCAGCTTCCGCGGCTCGACCAGGTCTTGCGGGAGCAAATCGGCGATGAACTCGTCGGCCATGTTCCAAACTCCGTCCTCGGGGTCGGCTGGCAGCGCGGCCACGGGGACAAGCTCCACGCCTGTCCCCGGCGGAGGCGGAGCCGGCCGCCGACAAGCGGGGAGGGGGAATGCTGCCACGGCGATCACGAGAATCGTGAGTCGTACGGAGCGGGACATCGGTAATCTCCTTGGTCACGAGGTCGCAGTCGGCTGGGTCGCAGAGAGGCTACCACGTGGGCGAGTCTCTCCGAGACTCGCATTTCCGGTCTCGGAGAGACCGGACCACGTGGATTTACGGACAGTTCACACGTGCGATCTGATGTTTCTCGTCGTACGCCGGCCGCACGTGAACCGGCTCCCGCAAGGGCACGCGGACGATCTCTTGCTCCCGGTCATCCAAGCCGATGAACCAATCGTCTTCCCGTTTCCAAATGGCGACCGTACGTTCCGTCGAGCCGAACAGGCCCAGCAGGCCAGCGAGATCCGGATCGTTGGCGGCGGCGCGATACGTTCGTATGGCGGCTTCGGAACCGGGACCGAACATCTGGTGCAGGAACGTCGCCGGAGCGTGGATGGGCGGGATGTAGTACACGTTGGGTTCGAGGCCGAACTGGGGAAACAGCGGCAGGGCCACTTTCCGGATGTGGACCAGGTAGTCCAACGGGTTCTCCGGTTTGGCGGCGTTCGGCGTTGACAGGAAGCCGGCCAGGCGAATCTTGCCGATGCAGTTGACAAAGCATTGCGGCTGTAGGCCGTTCTCCCCCTTGGGGTAACAGGCAATGCACTTCTCCGACGTACCCGTCAGCGGGTTGTAGAACACTTTCTTGTACGGACAGCCTTGGACGCACTCGCGATAGCCGCGGCAGCGGCCCTGATCGACCAGCACGATGCCGTCTTCGGGCCGTTTGTAAATCGAGCCGCGCGGGCACGCGGCCAGGCAGGCCGGGTACGTACAGTGGTTGCAGATGCGAGCTAGGTAGAAGAACCAAGTCAGATGCGGCACGTGCAGGTCCGCGCCGTTGTCGATCTGGCCGGCACAATCGTCCTCGCCGACGTTCGGGTACGCGTAATCGCGCTCGTCTGGCCGCCAACCCAGCACGCGCTGGCCGGCCTCGGCCGACTCGAAAATCGTGCGTCCCGAGTACTCGCCGCCTTGCCACTGCTGGGCGCCGAGCATCTGCAACAGCTTCAGATCCCAACTCAGCGGATAGAACCCGTAGGGCTTCGACTCGACGTTGTTCCACAGCATGTACTCCTGGCCTTTGCCGGAGGTCCAGGTGGTCTTGCACGCCAGCGTACAGGTCTGACAGGCGATGCACTTGTTGATGTCGAAGACAGCGGCAAACTGTTTTTGCGGGCGATTTTCCGGATACCAGTAGGACATATCCCGCCCGATCTGCCAATTGTGAACGCGTGCCATCAGTTATGTCTCCTTCGGATCGCCGCCCGCGAGGAATTCGCCGGCAAGGTAGTTGATCATCTCTGCGGACTCGTATCCCGGCCGGATTCCCAAGGCCGCGGGCCGCCACAATCCTTCGCCGTCCAGTCCGCCCGGTTCGGCTTTGGTGATCTTGACGATGGCCTCGCGCGGGGCGCCCGTGGGGCAATGCACGTCCGGCAAGAAGCCCTTGCCGATGGCCTGCCCGAACGTCGTCTTGCGCACCAGCGAGTCGGTCATCCAGGTCGGCTTGAGCCAGCCGCGGGTGGCGGACTGGTGCGAGCCGGAGCGGAACATGGCTTGATAGCCGGTGCGCTCGTTCTTGGCCAGGCCATCGGCCCGCTGCGCCTGGCCGGCCCGCGAGCCCGGCGTGGTGCCGTACATGTTGAACCACATCCGCGTTACGCCGCGAGGCGTGCCGGGATAGTAGCGGGCGCGGCACAGCAGGCGGGCGAAATCGTAATCCCGCTTGTTCTCCTGCCAACCGCGGAACGGCCGGTCCTCCGGATCGCCGTCGATCCACACGTAGTCGCCGTCCTCGATACCCAACTCCCGGGCGTCGTCCGGGTTGATGTCCACGTAGCCTTCGCTCACGAACGGACTGCGTTTGTCCTGCCGATGCAGATCGCCGAACGGCCCGAACAGCACCGCGATCATGTCCGTGTCGATCGGCATCGTATGCGCGCCGTGCCGGTACTTGGGCGTGTGGAACACGAAACGATACCCGTCCTTGGCGAGCGGGTGCGGCGAAACTTGCGTCTCGGCCCACGTCTTGACCACGTTGCGGCCGCAACGGACGTCGCACCTCATGTCGTCCAGGGTCACGCCATACGCTTCGGGGCCCGCGCAACGGATCGCTTCGTGGGCCGGGGCCACGATCACGTTCGGTTCGTAGAACGTCGAGTCCACCGGCTCGCGGTGCACCGGCAAATTCTCGCCCGCTTCGATGAACTCGTCCTCCTCGCGATAGAATTCCAGCCGCCCGCTCTTGGTGTACCAGGGCCGCGAGTCGGTCACCTGTTCGTAGCCCACCGCTTTGGGAATCGTGCGGCTGTTCATCAACACGGGGACGCCCTCGAGGGCTTTCTTTTCCAAATCGCCGATCTGGTAACCCTTGGTGTTGGTCGAGAAATCCAGCACGCGCTGCAAGTACACTTCCGTGCGTTTCTCCCGCACGAACTGGAAGTAATCGTGGAACCGCCGGTCGCCGGTCAACTCCGCCATCTTCGAGGCCACGAGGGCGATCACGTCGATGTCGCCCAGCGTGTTGAAGATCCGCGGCAAGGGCGTGCGGGGGAAGATCGACAAGAACGGATTGGTGACCGAAGCCGTCATGTCGGGCGTCTTCAGTTCGCACCAGGAATCGACGCCGAACACCACGTCGGCCCATTCGCACGATGTGCTCCACCACCATTCGTTCACGCATACCATCTCGATCCGCGGCAGCACGTTGACCACCGTGTTGTAGTGCCACTTGACGTTGCCCAGGATGGAATTGGCGTTGGCGAACCACAGCGATTTGGTGGGCGTGGGGAAGTGCGTCCGGCCGGTCAGCAGCCGGTTGCCGACCCGCAGCACGTGGTCCTCGTGGTTGTAGTAATGGGCCGATTCGGCTTTCCAATACTGCTTGGGCCGGGCGGGTTTGGCCGGGTCCAATTCGATATCGAACGGGTTCTCGTTGATGTACTGCGGACAGCCGTTGAACAGGGCCACGCGGTAGTTTCCGGCATACGAGCCGACATTGCCGCCGATCTTGCCGACGTTGCCGGTCAAGGCGGCCAGCAGAAAGATATCGCGGTCCTTGTTGTCGTTGTTGAAGAACTGGTTCGGTCCCATGCCGACGGCAAACAGCGTGGTTCCCGGCTCTCGCGCCACGTGACGAGCCAGCGACTCGACCGCCGCCGCCGGCGCCCACGTCAGCTGTTCGGTCGTCTGGGGGTCGAAGTGCGCCGCATACTCGCGGATCAAATCGAACACCGGGCGGCAGCGGACCGTGGCGCCGTCGGCCAGCGTGACGTCGACCGAACCTTCCAACAACGGGTCCGTGACTTCGGATCTCTCGCCGACTTGATCGCGAGTCAAGGCCCGGGGTGCACCGGTCTCGCGGTCCCACCACACAAAGTCGCCCCACTCGTCGCGAAGCGCGGCGGGGATCAGCATCTCCCGCTGCTGGGCGGCCGGCGGCTCCTTTTCGTCCGGACCCAGGACCCGGGTTTCGTTGGTCAATTCGGCCGGCTGCGAGCCGAATACTTCGGACGCCCGCAGATGCTTCAAGGTGTCCAGGCGGACCAGCATCGGTAGGTCCGTCCAGCGGCGGACGTAATCGGCATCGTACAGCTGGTCGCGAAAGATCACGTTGGCCAGGCCCAATGCCAGGGCCGGCGTTGTGCCCGGCCGGACCACAATGGCGTGATCCGCCTTGGTGCAGGTGGCCGAGTATTCGCAAGCGATGACCACGATCCGCGTGCCCTTCAAACGGGCTTCGGTCAGCCAATGAGCGTCGGGCATCTTGGTCGTGATAAAGTTCATGCCCCACACGACGACCGTTTTGGCATGCTCGATCGCATTCAAATCAAACTCGACGGTCTGCTGGCCGGTGACCATCGGGTGCCCGGGCGGCAAGTCGGTGTGCCAGCTGTAATTGTCGAACCCCCGGGCTCCCAGCGCCCGATCGGGTCCGACCTTGCGAATCGCGTCGTCCAACAGGGCCATCGAATTGGCCAAGCGGTACATGCCAAAGACGCGGGTGATGCCCAACAGCGGCATCCCGCCGCGAAACTTCAGCACCTGCGTGCCGGCGCCCTGTGTGGCCTCGACCGTCACCGGGTCGTAATGCTGAGCGAGCAATCGCTTCTGGCCCTCTTCGCCGGTGTAGGTTTCGGCGATGTTCTTCAAGGCGGCCGCAACGATCTTGGCGGCATCGTCGTGCGGCAGGCGAACCCATTCGTCTCGGGCCCGCTGGAAGAACTCCTTGGGCGGCGAGCCGTCCTCGGTCCGCGGAAACCCCTGCTCGACCCACCGCTTGAACCCGGCCCGGACCATGCACTGCTGGACGCGGCGATCGCCGTAGAACCGCCGCGTCAAGGCCAGGCCCTTTTGGCAGACCCGCGGATCCCAGCGGTGCGTCGTGCCGTTGCCGTCGATGTCCACCGCTTCGCCATACCGCATCGTCGGACCGATTCGCGTCACCACGCCCTGCCGCACGTAGGCGTTCAGCAGGCAGTTGTGCGTATCGTTGGGAGCACAGCAAAAGGTGAACTTGGAATCGACCTTCCACAGGTCGCGGTAGACGCGTTCCCAGTCGCGTTCGGGATACGAAGCCAGGGGATTGGTCACCGCCTCCAGTCCCCAGGCTCGCGTGGCGGACGCGATCAGGGCCCCGAAGCCGGCCGCGCCGGCCGCCGCCAGGAAGTCGCGCCGCGTGAGGTTGTGCTGATGCATGATTGGTTCTCCTGGGTGTACGTCAGGCTTTCCAGCCTGATCGGTGCGTCGTCATTCCTGCCCCTGCTCCCACGTCCGAAGATAGGCCACGATCGTCTCGATCTCCGCCGGGGACAGCGCCGGATTGGTCGTCGATCCCTGGCGAAAGCTGGGCATCGGCGTGCCCCGCCGGCCGCGTCCGATCGTCTCGATCAGGTAGTCATCCGAGGCGGCCTCCAACAGGGCCGGGTTGTTCAGTTGAATCGCTTGCGAGCCTTCGCCGCGAACCCCGTGACAGCCGCTACAGTACCGCGCGTACAGCGTCTCGCCCGCCGCCGCGTCTGCCTGGACCCAGCGCCGTCGAGGATCCGTCGGCTGCGGCTCGGCGACTCCGCTTTGACGCCTTAGAAAATCGACTACCGCCGCAATTTCCTCGGGCCGCAGACCGCCGTCCTTGCCGCCCCAAGCCGGCATCCGCCGACCGGGCCGACCGTGATGGATGGTGCGGGCGAGAAAATCGTCGCTAGCCGCGGCCAGGAAATCGGGATTGCTAACCGACGGAAACGGCAGCGTGCCCGGATACCGTCGGCCCTCGCCCGCCGCGCCGTGGCAGGCCGCGCAAAACGTCCCGAACAACGTCTCGCCGTCGGTCGCAAATTCGCGTTCGCCGAACCGCTCGACACGGATTCGGTCCTGGGGCCAGAACGCCTCCGGAAAACTGCTCCGCCGTAGCGACAGCAGATAGAACGTCAGCAGATCGATCTGCTCGTCGCTCAACCCCGGGTCGGGCATCAGCGAGCCCGGCACGATCTTGGCCGGATCGCGCAGATGTTCCGCGTGCCAGTTGGCCACAGTGGCTTCGCCCGAAACGTGGGTGAAATCGACCTGGCCCGGGTCTTTGTCGCCGGTCAGGGTCAAATCGGGGCCGTCGTCGCCGCCCACGCCGCGGATCTTGTGACAGCCGCGGCAGCCGAGCGAATGAAACAGCGCTTTGGCGGCGATCAGACGCGGAGCGCCAACGCGCGAAATCAGGTACTCGGCAATCGCTTCCCGGTCCGCTTGGCCGATCGGCCCGAACGACGTCTGCCACGGCCCGTCCGCGGCGGCTTGGTGCGTGGCCAGATGCTTTGCGTACCAATCCGGATCCAGGCCGGCCGCGCCGATTTGCGACAAATCCGGACCTTCCATCCCGCTCGCGCCGTCCGGCCGCAGCGTTCCTCCCCGTCCGTCGATGCGGTGACAGGCGAGGCAATCGTAACGTTCCACCAGACTTTGCCCCCGCCGCAACTGGGCTTGATTCGGCACGCGAATATGCGTGTGGCAGCTGCCGCAGCCCGCAGAGGCGTATTGGACGGGAATCATCGGCTGCGGCCAGAAATGCACGTCGCCGTGCGCGTCCGCCTTGTCCGTCGCGCGGCCTTGTCCGCCGTGGCAGACGGTACAGCCGAACTCGCCCGGATCGTGAACGAGCCGCGAGTGAGCCGCTGCCAGCGGGCTGCCGCTGAGGCCCTGCTCGCCCGGCACCATCCCCACATGGCACGACACGCAACGGTCCGTGACCTTCAGCTTGGGCACCACGATTTGCCGCAGCCGGACGTCGATCGGGCCGCCGTCGGCGCGGGCCGACGCCTGGATCTGCCGCCAATCCTTGAGAAAGTTCTCCTGAACGGCAGCGGCGACCAGCAGGGCCAGCACGCCCAGGCTCGACCACAACAGCAGGTGTTTGTTTTTGTTCATGACAATGCACTAATGACGCGGCCACTCTGCCGGCGACCAGTAGAAGTCCCAATTCGGCCCGCGGAAATACGTGCCGATCACGGTCAACACCAGGAACCCGCACAGAAAACACGTGAACAAGCCCAGCGCTCCCGCGCGGGCGGAATCGTACCGTTTGACCAACCACAGCGAATACAAGGCGTACCAGCTGGCCAAAATCGTACCCGGATTGACGGCGGTGATCACAAGCTGGGGAATGTCGGGATACCATTCCCGCAGCCAGCCGTAGCGGATCACCAGCGCTTCCAGGGCCACGGTCGAAGCCAGGCCGACGATCGCCGCCCGGCGGACCAACGAGGCCCCGCCCGGTCCGCCAAACCATTGGCCGGTCCCCGTCTGTTCGCGATCCAAAAATGGGATCAGCGCCAATCCGATCAGCACGATCGCCGGAATGCCGGTGCCGCCCATGAATGCGGAAAACGACACCAGTTCCTGCAAGCCCAGGAAATACCACGGCGCCTTGGCCGGGTTCTCCGGCACGTCGGGATTGGCGAGTTCTTTCAGGGGGGCATCCGAAACCATCGCCAACGCCACGCAAATCAACACGGTCAGCATCAGCACGCCCAACTCGGCGTAGAACAGGTGCGGCACCGACGGCACGGTCTGCTCCGGTCCGCGTCCAACCGCCGGCGTCCGGCCGCGGACGATGGCCGCCAGGTGATAGGTCTTGGCCGGGGCCTCAGTGAACACCGGATACGTGTCGGGCGGCGGCGGTCCCAGCCGCTGGTCTGCGTCCGTCGGCCGCGTCATCCCGCCGTCTTTGCGGATCCGCCAAAAGTGCACGGCCAGCAGCACGGTCAAGGCCAGCGGCAGGATCATCACGTGCAACAGGTAGAAGCGGATCAGCGCTTCGTCACCGACCACGTCCGAGCCCAGTAGCAGCTGGCGCTGGAGCCCGCCCGGATCGAAGACTTCGGTCAGGCCCAGGGCATCCGTCACCTCGCGGGGCGATTGGGCGATGTTGGCGCCGATCGTGATCGCCCAGTAGGCCAGCTGGTCCCAGGGCAGCAAATAGCCGGTGAACGACAGCCCCAGGGTCAGCACGAACAGCCCCAAGCCGACCAGCCAGTTGAACTCGCGAGGCTTGCGGTACGAGGCGGTGTAGAACGTGCGGGCCATGTGCAGGATGACCGCCACCACCATCACGTTCGCCGCCCAGCGATGGATGTTGCGGATGAAACGGCCGGTGGGCACAACGAAGTGGATGTCCTTGATCGAGTCGTAGGCCACGTCGGGATAAGGTTTATAATAAAACATCAGCAACACGCCGGTCACCAGCGCGATCAGGAACGCCGCCGTGGCGGCGATGCCCAAGCCCATGGTCGTGGTCCAGCGGAGACTCCAGCGGTGCGTCCGCACAAAGTGCAGATGCAGGAACACGTTGCCGAACACGAACAGCGATCGCGTCCGGTCCGTGGTCGGTGCTCCGCCGCGAAAGGCCGCCCGCCAGATCCGCTGCGGCGCGGACAACAGGTCCTCGGCAAACGTTCGCAAGGCCGATTTCTGGACAGGAGATTCGTTCATGCCTTCACCTTGGTCCCCACCGGCACGGTTTCGTCTTCGTCCACGACATAGCTCCCGCCGCTGTGAGTCACCTTGCGCCATGGCAAGGCGGTCGGAGCGGGCCCTTTGGTCACGGCGCCTTCTGGCGTGAACCGCGAACCGTGACAAGGACACTCGAAGCCTTCGCGAGTACTCTTGACGATGCAGCCCAGGTGGGTGCAGATCGTCGAGATCGCGTACACGCCGCCGTCGTCCTTGAACAACGCGACCGTGCGGCCCGGCGGCACGAAAGCCTGGCCCGCCGCCAGCGAATCCGGCAGCGTCACGCGGAACTTCTTGGACGGCGAGGACAGCACGGCCGCTTTGGGCAGCCGCAATATGCCGAGCCCGGCAAAAATCAGCGCCGCCCCCGCCGACCACAACGCGGCCAGGCCCAAAAAGTCCCGCCGCGGCACCGGCTCGGGATCGAGCCGCGATCCGGCCGGCGTGGTCGTCGTCCCAGTCGTCGTCATCCCGGTCGTCGTCATCCCGGTCGTCGTCATCCCGGTCGTCGTCATCCCGGTCGTCGTCATGCTGACCTCCAATTCGTCCAGCAAGTAACTCGCTCCATCGTGATCGCATCCACCGGACAGCGCTGCGCGCACAACGCACAGCGGATGCAGCGGTCTTCGTCCTTGAGAATCGCCGAGTGATTCTCCAAGTCGTCCTCCGCGCCCACCCCCGCCCGAATCGCGGCGTCCAAGTCCGCGGCCGGTTCCAGGTCCGCCAGCGAGACGAGCTTTAAGCACTCCGTCGGGCACACGTCCACACATCCCCCGCACAGCACGCACCGATTGCCGTCGAATACCGGCGTCACGCCGCAATCCAGGCAGCGGGACGCCTCACGCATGGCCTCCGCGCGCCCGTAGCCCCGTTCCACCACCTGCGTTGGTTCCCGCAGCCGCTCGTCCGGCGACGCCGTCGGCACGGGCATGCGGCGAATCGCCTCGTAACCCCGCTCGCGCTGGTAACGTTCCAGCGGCAGATGAGCGGTCACCGCCTGGCGGGAAATGTTCCGCCCTGTCAGGTGCCGGTAGACCGAGCGGGCGACCGCTTTGCCCGACGCCACCGCGTCGATCAGCAACCGCGTGCCGTGCGCCAAATCCCCCGCCACAAACACGCCCGCCGCCGTGGTGGCCAGCGTCGCGGAATCCACCTTCGGCCAACCGGGCCGAAACTGCTCGATGTCCGCGCCGCCATCCGCCAGAAATGCCAGGTCGGGAGCTTGCCCCACAGCCAACAGCACCGTGTCGCAGGAAACCGTCTGCCGCTCGTCGTCCTGAAACACGGGCGCAAAGCGTTTGTTCTCGTCGTAGACCCGCACGCACCTGCGGAACGTCACGCCCCGCACGTTGCCCGAGGCATGGCGATGGATCTCGACCGGCCCCCATCCGTTCAGCCGAACGATCCCTTCCTCGTCGCCCTCGACGATCTCCAGCGTGTCGGCGGGCATCTCCTCCAGCGTCTCCAGCGACGCCAGGTACACCCGTCCGATGCCGGCCAAACGCGCAGCGGTGCGGGCCGTGTCGTAGGCGATCTGCCGCTGCACCGTGCGGGCCACGTCGTAGGCCACGTTGCCGCCGCCGATCACCACCACCTCGCGGCCGATGTCCAACGGCGAGCCGGCAGCCGACAGCGAGGTCTCCGAAACGAGAGCAGGTGCGTCCGCGGTCCCAAATTGGCCCAGCGCCACGGCCCGCAGCAGATCGACGCCGCCGTACACCCGTGGTCCGCGTTCGCCGACAAGGCCCAAGCTGCGCGACGACTTGGCCCCCACGGCGATGATCACCGCTGCGTAGTCGCGGCGAAGTTGCCTCAGCGACACGTCCCGGCCCACCGTCACGCCGCAGCGGATCTCAACGCCCAACGCGCGAATCACGGCCACTTCGCGGGCAATCAAATCGCGGGGCAGGCGATACGCGGGCACGCCCAAAGCCAACATGCCGGCGGGCACCGGCTCGCTTTCGAGAATCACCGGCCGCAGGCCCATTAGTGCCAGATCGTGGGCCGCCGCCAAGCCCGCCGGTCCCGCACCAATAATGGCCACGCGTTGGCCATCGGCCGGCTGGAACGCCCCGCTCACGGCGGCTCGCAGCAAGCCGGCCAGCTCTTCCGCGTCCGCCGAGACCTGGGGCACGTAGGATTGCACCGCTTGCAGGACCTGCTCGCTTGCCCGCGTCTCCGGCCCGGCCAGTTCGCACGCGAACCGCTTCAGCGCCCGAATCGAAATCGGCCGATCTTGCGTTACGAACCGGCCGTCGGCATCCACCCGCGGCACTAGCCCGCGGCGGCACGCCGCTTCGCAAGGCGCCCCGCAAACTCGGCCGCAGATTGACGCCAACGGATTCGGACCTCGCGCAATCAGATACGCTTCCTCGAACCGGCCCGCCGCGATCGCCCGCACATAGCCGCGGGCGTCGGTGTGGACCGGGCACGCCACCTGACACGAGATCAGGTTCCGGTGGTACCCGTCGCCGGGCACGTCCACTCGCAGCCGTACGCGTTCCGCCATTCCGCGTGCCTCCGCTTTCGACCTCGCTCCAAGCCTTCCCGTCCATTGCGGCCCAAAACCGCGTCAAGGCCCCCCGTTACTCCACACGCTCCCTGCGCTGCGTGCCCCCTCGTCCCGCCGCCACATCCCTCTTCCGCTGCGCCCCGGCCGTCGTCTCGCCCATCGCCTGCAACGGAACCACCTGTGGCGTCGGTTCCAGCCAGCAGGGAATCCGCTTGTTGAGCATTCCGATCGGACGAGGCTTCTCGATAAAGTCCGCCAGCGTCCACCGCAACAGAACTCCTAGAATCGCGTCGTGCAGCTCCGCGCACGCCTGATGAAAGGCGCACGTCCCGGCCAAGTCCGGTGCTTCGTCGCAAAAATCGCCCAGGATCGCGCCCTGACAAGCCTCGATGATCGCCTGCATCGTGATCGTTTCGGGCGGCCGCTGCAGGACCATTCCCCCCGCCACGCCGCGCTGAGCCTGAAGAATGCCCGCCTTGACCAGTTGCCGAGCCACTTTGGCCAAGTAGGTGGGCGACTCGCCCAACTGTTCGGCCAGCACTCGCGGCGACAACGGCTCGCTGGTGTCGAGCTGCCCCAGATACGTGAGCAAACGGATCGCTGATCGCGAAGTCTTTGTGAGCATGACAACCCCGTGCCGATCCCCCAAAACCAAACTAATTGCGACAAGTAGTATCCGAATTATCCCATTACGGTCGTCCAGGTCAAGGGGAGGTGGCAAAGAATTTTCAAAATCACAAGACGCTTGCGACAGAGCGTTTCGTCGCCAGTGGCGGCAAGATGCCAAATGGCCGATGCACGTTCCCCGAGAACTTCACCCTCCATGTGTGCCGCGAAGGCGTTTCCGGCCACTTCCGCTGCTCCAACGGCCTGGTCAACTGGCTGCACTATGAAGTCGATTCGGGACGCTATATCGCCTTCAATACCGTCGCTTTCGACCAGCATAAGTTGATTACCCACGGCGATTACCAGTACACGCTCTTCTGGGATGCCGAGCGGCACCTGCGCCTGGCTCGACGGCACCTGCCCACCGATGAAGTGCAGCAGATTGTCTTCCCGAACCGGATCTCGAGCCCCACCAATTCCCACTTGAACGCCGTCGTCGGCATCAGCCCCGGCGACGGCCGGTTGCATCTCCAGTTCTTCAGTGCCACAACGCGCAAGCCGGGGAATCCCTGCGTCCAGCGTACGCTGGGCATCGCCCGGACGAAGAATCTCGACGGCCCGTGGACCGTCGACCCTCAGCCTATGGTGCCGATCGAGGAGCAGATCGAAAACTCCTCGTTCCACTACGAAGAGAGCAACGAGACTTGGTTCCTCTTTACCAACCACATTGGCATCGATCACGGGGAATACACCGACGCCATTTGGGTCTACTGGAGCAAGGATCTGAACAGGTGTGGGATCCGAAGAACAAGGCCGTGGTACTGGACGGCCGGAATGGCACGTGGTCTGAGACATGCATCGGCTTGCCCTCGGTGGTTCGCGTCGACGACAGACTGGCATTGTTCTACGACGCCCCGGGCGGTGACAGCACCAGCCACATGCGGCGGAACATAGGCCTGGCATGGCTGGAACTGCCGCTATCGCCGCCTTCGAATGCTCACGTGGAACAGGAGAACAGGCAGTGAGACCGGGCCCTGCGGCGGCGTCCGCCCTTCTGGGCCTGGACCTTCACGGTGCGATGGCGCAACTGCGGCGGTTGCTCCGACTCACCTCAACGTCCCCGATTCACCCACGAACGTGCAACAACTGTGGAGGCGCGCCCTGCGCCGCCGCAGCCAACGCGGCCGTCGCTGGAATTGGAAACGCCTGAAATCGCTGTTCACTCGCTGGCTCCCCAAACCAAAATCCTTCACCCGTATCCCAACCAGGACGGCTCGCCGAACGGGTTCAGGGCGGCGGCCGCCGCCCTGAACCCGCCATCCCCCTTGGCCGTTTGGGGAAGCTTTTTGGAGCGGGTTGGGGCAGCTTGACGACGTTACGTTTCGGCGGCAAATCAGAGGTAAATTCCGAAGTCCGCGAGCATCGTCCACGGGCCGATCGGCGTCGGGAAAAAGAAATCAGAAGTTGGACCAGAAGGTGGCTTCGTCCACGAACGTCAACTCCCGGGGCTCCTGGGAGGTCGAGTCACGGTCCCAGTCGCTGTCCGCGTCGTGCATGCGAAGGTCCCCGCTCGGCGGCGCCCGTGGCGCTGCGGGACACCACAAGCCGCAGCGCCGCAGGATCTCCTCGATCACGTCGCCCTGCGGCGGCTCGATGAAGGCGACGATTTTCATCTGGCCTCCAGCCCCGGCTCGGACGTGTGCGCCCACGCCGTCGCGATCGGCCTGTACGATCAAAACAACTCGGCCACCGCGATTTCCAGACCGGGCAGCGCCGCGCCGCCGGACAGGGTTTCTTCATCGTTGAACATCTCCGGCCGGGCGCCGGGCCGGTGAACTGTGACGGTGTGGAAGTACGGGTCCACAATCCATACCAAGGCGACGCCCGCCGCCAGGTATACGAGAACCTTGTCGCGGATCCCCTCCGTACTATCCGACGGCGACAGGACTTCGACCGCCAGCACGGGCGAACCTGCGACCAGCATCGTGTCGTCGGTTTGCCGGGCCATCACCTCGGCCGAAAAATATACCACGTCGATCCCGACCACTGTGTCCGGATCACGCCGCAGGATGCAGCCGGCCTCGCCCGAATGAACTTGGCCCCGCGGCTGCGGAGTTTCTTCGAGCCACCGTTCCAGCGCATACGCGACCCGCGTTACCGCGCGTGCGTGAAAACGATTCCGGTATGTCATCGGTTTCGCCTTCAACTCCCCGCGGATCAGCTCGCGATCCGTCCCGTCGTCCGGCAAGGCGAGCAATTCCTCGACAGTCATCCCAGCGGCGATTGCCACGCTCATATCAGAACTCCCCTTCTGGCTGCTTTGACTTCCAGCCTCCTACGTCAGGCGTTTCCGCTTGCCCCGCTTCGACCCGTCATTGTAACCCCGCACCCCCGGCGGGGAAAGCCGTCCGTCGCGGAACCGCTGCGGCGAATGGCCTGAACACCGGCGAATCAGGGACTGGCGGACCGTCAAGGATCGGCGAAAGGTGATCTGGTTGCCCTCACGTGTTGCCGAAAGACGCGACTTTGCCGACCGACTGGAGCGGGACCTGATTGTATCGCCTCAAAGCCGGGCCGAGATATCCGAGTCCGTCTCGAGGCGACGACCAGACCCAACGAACCGACGAAAATCGGGGCTGAAGACGTCACGCCGTCATCGCCGAAGGCATCGAGACAAGACCAACGGTTCCTGGAACCGGGCCTGGACTTTTCCGGGATCGTCCATTCCCAAGCGTGTGCGATTTGCCGACTTTTCCAGTAGTTGTGCCTTGGGCTATGTATGCCGGTGGGAAGGTCAGATGTCCGGGATTGGCGATTTCGTTGCGAATTCCGTTAAGGTAGAATGGTCGGCATGGATTCCACGCAGAGCTACAGCAATCCGTCCGCTTCGCACGGTTCGACGTCCTCTGGCTTCCTGGAACGGCTGAAAGGGCAAGATCCCCGGGCCTGGCAGCAGTTGGCCGACGTCTACGGGCCGCTCGTTTACTATTGGTGCCGCAAGTACGGCGTGAAATCGAACGATGCGGAGGACATCTTTCAGGAGGTATTCGGTTCTGTAGCAGCGTCTATCGGCCGCTTTCACCGCGAGCAGGACGGCGGCCGGTTCCGCGGTTGGCTATGGACGATCACCCGGCGAAAAATCCAGGACCATTATCGAAATCTGGCCTCTCGGGAGGAGGCGCGCGGCGGCACGGAGGCCCAGCAGTGGATGGCCGCCCTCCCCGAGCAACTGGAAGCACACACCCTGGACCAGGAAGAGCGCAGTCAGCACAGCGGCCTGTTCGTCCGCGCCTTGGAGATCGTCAAGGAGGAATTCGAGGATCGCACGTGGCAGGCTTTCTGGCAGGTCGTCGTTGACAGACGCTCGCCCCAAGACGTCGCCGCAGACCTGGGTATCTCCGCCAACGGCGTGCGCCAGGCCAAGTCGCGCGTGTTGCGGCGGATGCGGGTGATTTTTGGCGAATTGGGCGAACAGACGGACTTGAGCTGACCTGAATCTCACTTCTTTGCTCGCATCTAACTCGTTGTTTTTCAAACAGTTATGACTCGCCGGATGGCTCAGAGGAACGGTCTCTGAGAAAGTCGTGTCGCGCGTTTCCGTTGTACGGTATAGTGGCAGTTTCTCCGCGTTGCGGAAGGCCGCATGATGAACACTCTATCTTTGGGATTACTCGATGCCCACGTCACCTTGTCCCGACCGCGACCAACTGCTGGACTACCTGCTGGGTAAACTGCCGGATGACGCCAGCGAGCAGATTGCGGCCCATTTGGACGAATGTCCGCCGTGTGAGGCGGCTGCGGAAACACTGGACCGGGTGTCCGACACATTGGTGTCCCAACTGGAACGGCCTGTTGTGCCCAGCCGCTTTGCCCACGAACCGCA
>Ga0351932_1129_pt1 | contig 23722 bp, 15 predicted proteins | sample TotcelHT113001L8_FD_206847 | JGI IMG/M metagenome (GOLD analysis project Ga0351932, IMG submission 206847) | Enriched cells from coal bed in the Powder River Basin, Montana, United States - Total cells T11 rep2 HSBNCT.T11.300.1.L8 ... | reverse complement strand
AGTATCTCCAGGCGGTTGAACAGGGCAAAAGGCCGCCGCGCTCGGCTGATGCTTTGAACGCCAGGCTCAAAAAGCTTGAAATGATCGTGTTCGGGCTGCGCCTGGCCGAGGGCATAAGCGAGGCGACCGGAAAAATCCGCGCGCAGAGATTGCGCGAACTATGCGAAGAAGGGCTGGTTACAAACATCAATGGCAGATGGCGGCTGACAAAGCGCGGATTTTACCTGGCCGATTACGTCGGCCGCGAGCTGCTTGCCGGAAGAAATGCAGAATGAAGCCCGCTATAATCTGGCCAGGGAATTGAGGTTCATCACACAAAAGTCGTGAATGCAAAACTTATAGATCATTCTGTAAAAGTGTGGCGTACAATCAACCCAACCCTTACCGAGCTCGGTCCGACCCACCCCTGCCCCTCCTCGGGAGGGGATCAATATTTACCTGTTGTCTTTAAGGCTCCTGATCCCCTCCTTTGGAGGGGTGGCTCGCCAGGGTGGGTGTCTGAGCATGCCAAGATTAAGATATTCCGGCTTTATCAACCTTACTTTTCCAGAAAGAGCCATATTTATTACAAGCAGCGTGTGCCCAATTTTGATATTGTCTCTTCATTCTACATTCTGCATTCTACCTTCTGCCTTTTACAAGCGGTGAGAGAATGAAAATAATATTCATGGGATCGGCCGAATTCGCCTGCCCGGCGCTGGAGTTCCTCCTGCAATCCGGGCGCGATGAAATTGCGCTCGTGGTCAGCCAGCCGGCGCGGCCGAGCGGGCGGCATCAAAAAAACAAAAAATGCCCGGTGGACGAACTGGCCACGGCCAGGTCGGTGCCGCTATTGACGCCGGAAAACATCAACGCCCCGGAAAGCATTCAAGCCCTGCGCGCGCTGAGGCCCGACCTGATTGTCATCGTGGCCTACGGCCAGATATTGAAAGCGGACATCCTCGCGCTGGCGCCGGAAGGCTGCGTCAACCTGCACGGCTCGCTCCTGCCAAAATACCGCGGGGCGGCCCCGATCCAGTGGGCCGTGGCCCGCGGCGAACAGAAAACAGGCGTAACAAGCATGTTCATCGACGAAAGGATGGATGCCGGCGACATTATCCTGCAGGAGGAGGAATTGATTTCCGCGGACGATACTTCCGTCACCCTCGGCAAACGCCTGGCCAGCAATGGCGCAAAACTGCTCTTTGAAACAATTGAAAAGATCAGGAACGGCGCGGCGCCTCGCATAAAGCAGGACGAGGCGGCCGCCACATACGCGACGCGGCTGAAAAAAACCGACGGATTAATCAACTGGACCATGCCGGCCGAAGAGCTTGCAAACCGCGTCCGCGGTTTCCAGCCCTGGCCGTGCTGTTATTTCGCGTTAAAAGACAACGCAACCGTTAAAATCCTGCGCGCACGGGCTGAAGCCGGAGCCGATAAAGCGCCGGGCACCATCCTGGAAACCTGCGGCGAAGGCCCACTTGTCCAGGCCGGAAACGGAGCTCTGCGCCTGCTCGAACTCCAGCCGGAGGGGAAAAAGCCGATGAGCGGGAGCGCTTTCCTGTGCGGGAATAAAATAGCGGAGGGCGAGCTTCTTACCCCTGCGAACTGAGCGCCCCAGACCTGATAAATCACTTTTTTTCACGCAGCACGAGCGCGGTGCGGGAAGGCAGGTAAACCTTGATCAGCGCCCGCTGACTTCCGGCAACATTCGCGGCGTAAACCTGGTTGGGCGCGACGCGGCCGTATCCGCCAAACACAGCGGAGTCGGTGTCCAGCATCAGCCGGTATTCCTTGGAAAAAGCCTCAATGGCGTAGTCGGTATAAGATTTATCCGGATGGAAATTAAAAATAAAAATCAAGCCCGCCCTCCGGAAAGCAAGCACCTTGTCATCGCAGTGTTCAACCGCCAGGTACAGGCCGCCATCATCAAGCAGCCCGGATAATTTTGCCAGCTCAATCATGGCCCGGTCGAAATCCGCGAGGAAATGATAAACGAGATGCTGTTCATCGCGCAGGTGCCACTGCCGGCGGGCGTAGTGGTATGACCAGTTGTTGCCCTCGCGCGGGAAATCAATCCATTCCGGGTGGCCGAACTCGTTCCCCATGAAATTCAGGTAGCCGTTCCCGGCCGTGGCGAGCGTCGCCAGGCGGATCATTTTATGCAGGGCGATGCCGCGGTCCACCCGCAGGTTCCGCCGGTCAACCGCCATGTAATCGTACATGTCGCGCTCGATCAGCCGGAAGATCAGGGTCTGGTCCCCGACCAGGGCCTGGTCGTGCGACTCGGCGTAGGATATTGTTTTTTCGTCGTGACGCCGGTTGGTCAGCTCATGCCATAACCCGCCGATATGCCAGTCTTCGTCGCGGATGTCCTTGGTCAGCTTGATCCAGTAATCCGGCACGCCCATGGCAAGGCGGTAGTCAAAGCCGACCCCGCCCGAAGCGCGCGGGGCGGCCAGGCCGGGCATGCCGCTGACATCCTCGGCCACCGTCATCGCGTCCGGCCGCACGTCATGAATGACCTTGTTGGCTAGCGCCAGGTAAACATGCGCCTCTTCGTCAACGCTGCCGTCAAAATAATCGTCATAGGAAGTGAAGGCCTTGCCGAGGCCGTGGTGGTGATAGAGCATGCTGGTGATGCCGTCAAAGCGGTAGCCGTCGAACTTGTACTCATCCAGCCAGAAGCGGCAATTGGAGAGGAGGAAATGGAGCACCTGCGGCTTGCCGTAATCAAAGCAGCGCGAATCCCACAGCTCGTGCACCCCGCGCGCCCCGGCGTGGAAATACTGGAAAAGCGTGCCGTCCAGGCGGCTCAGGCCTTCCACCTCGTTGCGCGCGGCGTGGGAATGGATCAGGTCCATGATCACGCTTATCCCGGCCCCGTGGCAGGCGTCAACCAGCTCCTTGAGTTCCTCCGGCGTGCCGAACCTTGACGAGGCGGCGAAAAAATTGGTGAGATGGTAGCCGAAAGACCCGTAATAAGGATGCTCCTGGATCGCCATGAACTGGATCGTGTTGTAACCGGCCGCGACAATACGCGGCAGGATTTTTTCCCTGAACTCAACATACGTTCCTACCTTGCCCTCCTCCTGCGCCATGCCAACGTGGGCTTCATAAACGAGCGGGGCCGCGGGGCCGCGGCGGTAATTTTCATTCCGCCATTTATACGGACAGGGCGGGATCCAGACCTGGCCGTTGAATATCTTGGTGTTGTTGTCCTGGACGACGCGGCGGGCATAGGCCGGGAGGCGGTCGCCCTCCCCGACCGGCCAATGAAGGTGCAGGCGGTAAAGGTCGCCATGGTTGAGGGAAGAGCGCGGCAGGCGCAATTCCCACACGCCTTCAGTGCCGATCCGTGAAAACGAATAATCGCCCCTCTCCTCCCAGCCGGAAAAAGTGCCGATTAAGCTCATCTTGGCGGCGTTTGGCGCCCACTCGCGCAGGACCCATTCCTCCCCCTTCAGGTGCAGGCCGAAATATTCATGCCCCGAGGCGAAATCAGCCAGGGTCATTTTAGCGCCGGTAAGCCTTTGTTCGGTTTCAGCGCAAAACGAAATGCGCCTTTTGATATGCCCGGTATAGTGCTGCAGGTAATGATCGCTGCGCACGATCCCCGGCACTTCTTCCTTTGGCGGAGAATCCATTGCGCCTGTCCCGGTTTTCTCAATTTTCTTGCCGGAAGAAATCATTTATTTTTTTATCCCGTAAAATCTTTTCGCCGATTCAACCGTGTTATAAAGGAGCATGGTTATCGTCATCGGCCCCACCCCTCCCGGAACGGGGGTGATGAGGGAGGCCTTTTTGCTGACGCCTTCAAAATCAACGTCGCCGACCAGGCGGAAGCCGGCCTTCTTTGAGGCATCGTTCACCCGGTTGACGCCCACGTCAATCACCACCGCCCCTTCCCTGATCATGTCGGCCGTAACCGTGTTGGGATGACCGGCCGCCGCCACGACCACATCCGCCTGCCGGGTAAAATAGCCGATGTCCTTCGTGCCGGTGTGGCAGACCGTGACCGTCGCGTTGGCCGCCTCGCTTTTCTGGATCAGCATGTTGGCCAGCGGCTTGCCGACGATGTTGCTGCGCCCGACCACCACGACGTGCGCGCCCTTAAGCCTTACGCCCGAGCGCGTCAAGAGCTGGAGGACGCCATGCGGCGTGCATGGCAGGAAGGCCTTCTGGCCAAGGACCATCCGCCCGACGTTAACCGGGTGAAACCCGTCCACGTCCTTGTCGGGATTGATGGCCAGCAGCACCTCGGCCTCGTCCAGCTGTTTCGGCAAGGGCAGCTGGACGAGAATCCCGTGGATTTTCGGGTCGGAATTCATGCGCGCGACGAGGGCCAGCAGCTCATTTTGCGTGGTTGATTCAGGCAGGCGGTTGTCATCGGAAAAAATGCCGGCTTCCGCGCAGGCCTTTTCCTTCGCGGTCACGTATGATTTCGAGGCCGGGTTATCGCCTACCAGGATCACGCCCAGTCCCGGGACCACGCCTTTTGCCTTCAAAACCTGGACTTCCTTTTTCAGCTCGGTGCGTATTTCCGCCGCCACCTGCTTGCCGTCGATTATTTTAGCCGCCATGTTTTTCTCCTGTATGAATTAGCACGCCGAATTCATCATATGTTTTCAGACAGGGCGTATCAGCCTGCCGCATACTGCCCGCCTGCGGCCGCACAGGCTGTGCGGCCCTACCCTTATGAAACCCTCTTGCCCATGATTTCGCCCACGATCTGCCGGCCCGCGTCCAGCATTATGCCGGTATCCACCTTGTATGAGATATAACGGACGCCCAGCTTGATCCACTTCGCCGCCGACCGGGGTGTTTCCACGAAGGTGCCCACCGCGATGCCCTTCGGGGCGCAGAGCTTGACTATTTCGCGCAACTTCCCGGCCACGGCAGGATGATCAACCTGCCCCATAATTCCGAGGGACTGCGCGAGATCATATGGCCCAATAAACACGACGTCAACACCCGGGACACTGATTATTTCGCCTGCGTTTTCGAGCGCCTTGCGGCCTTCAAGATGGAGAATGACCAGGGCCTCGTTCGCCTCCTTGAAATATTCAAACCGGTCCTTGGCGCTGTAGTCGGCCGCGCGCACGTACCGGCACACGCCGCGCATGCCGAGCGGCGCGAACTTGGCCGCCTGGATAACGGCCCGGGCCTCGCCGGCCGCGGTAATTTTCGGCACTTGCACGCCGCCGGCGCTGATATCAAGAACTTCGCCGATGACGTTCGGCAGATCCTCCTTGACGCGCACGATCGGCAGGATGCCGGAAAGCTGCGCGGCGCGCACCAGGTTCTGCAGGCTGCGGACGCTGTTGGGCCCGTGTTCCAGATCAAGGATCAGGAAATCAAACCCGGCATGGCCCATTGCCTCGACCATGGCCGGGTCCTCGGTTTTGGAAAAAGGGCCGAGCACCGGGCCTTTATTAAGTTTCTTCCTGAACTTTCTGATCATTTCCGTAATCATGTCCGTATCCTATTTTGTTTGCTTGTTTTGCTTCTGAACAAATTTAAAATCCTTGAACGCTTCCGGCTGGAGCCCCAGCCCGCGCTTGACCACCTCCGGGTTGGTTGCGAAGAAGGCGTCAAAATCGGCGTCGGGTGGCATGGAATCGGGCGGGAAGCCCGGCTTGCCATCCGCGACGGCCCCAAGGATGACGGGATCTATCTTCAGGCCCTCCCATTTCCCGGCGGCGTTTTTATACGCCGGAATCGCAACCCCGACCAACCCCTTGAACTGCGGATCGCAGAGAAGGACATTGCCGTCATAACCCATGGCCGCGTGATAATCCTTCAGGCTTACCCGGCCAAAACACGCGGGCGGCTTGAGCGCGGCATAGTCCAATCCGTAATTCGCCCCCTGCTCGTGGTTGCAGAAGAAAAACGGCTTTCTGAGCTCGTCGGGCATCCTCAGGAAATAGCAGTTGTTTGAGTCCACCAGCGAGTCGAACCGGGCTATTTCGTAGGTGCAGACCGGTAGCTTGTAAATCTGGTTGTCGGTTAAAATGTTTTTGGAAAAATATACCTTCTCAGTTGGCAGGTTGGCGATGTTGGCGTGCATGATCAGGTGCACGAATGAAACATTGTTTTCATAGCGGATGTTGGAACACGATCTCAGGTGCAGGCCCTCCATCGCTCCCCGCAAAACGCAGTTGTTTATCAGCATGTCCGAACAGGCCGTGGCGTGGATGGCGCCTTCCTGCCTGAACATGCAGCGGCTGAAATGGATGTTGCTGCAGTCGTTCATTACGATCGCCCAGCCGTAACCGTGCCCGATGAAGTACAGCCCGTCGAAATTCAGATGATGCTTCCCTGATATCCTGATTGCGTGCGTCAAGGCGCGCTGGTCGCCGTCCAAGATGACTTTCTCGCCCGGAATGGGTTTGAATGTGATCGGGCGATCCCTGTCGCCCGTGGCGCGCACCTGGACAATTTCCCGGTAGGTGCCCCCGGCAATCAAGACGGTATCCCCCGCGTTGACCCGGCCCGCGGCTTCGCCGATCGTCGGCCAGGCCTGTTCTCGGCTCAAACCGGTATTATCCGCCTTGCCGTCGGTTGCAACATAATACGTTTTCGGTTCGGAAACCGTAGCGGCCGTTTTCAGCGAAACAGGTTTCAAGTCCGCCTCCACCCCGTCCATGACCTGGGCAAATGACGTGTCGGGCTTGGCCTTGATGGATTTTATTTTGAAATAATACTGCTTGGACGGCTGAAGGCCGGTAAGGCTGAATGCATTGTAACAATCCGTGTTAAGCTTCCGGGTGCTGGCGCATTCCGGCGTATCGCCCCAGGCCAGCTCCGTCACGCCCTCCTGGGAGGTCCACCACTCCAGGTTGGCCGTCGTGGCGCTGACCGATGACACGAAAGGCCCCGCCACGGGAAACGGCCTCTTGCGGTACTCGTTGTATATTCCCAGGGCCGTGCCGTTCGGACCGCGGCCGCCAAACGCGTGGGCGTTCTTCAAAACCGGCCCCTCCCCCGTGATTTTTATTTCCGGCCGGATGACGTGCGAATATTTGTCCGGCATGGCCTGCAACGCGCTTTTATCCTGGTAACTGTTGTAGTCCGAATAGTCTATTTCAGATTTATCAATTTTAATCCCGGCGGCGTAAATATTGCCGCTGAGAAAGACATACTTGCACTCCTTCAGTCCGGGGGCGGCCATGAAAGCACAATGGGCCGCGTTAAAATAATCAACCTTGTCAGCTTCCAGGGCGTCGAATGAGCAATTCTTCAATCTCACGTCCAGCGATTTAGATATCGTGATCTTGTCAGGGAAATTCAGCCGGTCCATGCTGATTCCGGAGCAATTTTCCAGCGTAATCTTGCCGTTGATCAGCACCGACCCTGTTCCGCGCCCCCGGATGGCGACGTCTTTCAGGCCCGTAACCGGCCCGCAGGTATAAACCCCCGGTTCGAGGTAGAGCGTGTCGCCGCTTTTCAGTTTTTTTACGGCGTGGTCCAGCGTCTGCCAGGCCGCGCCGACCGAAAGGCCATTTTCCAGGTCATTGCCTGTTGATGAAACATAATAAATGTTTGTCTGGTATTGGAACGCGCCCAGGTCGCAGCCGTTGGTCCCCCTGCCGCGGAACTTTGAGGTACCCTGCAGCCGGAAATCGAGGTTGTCTGGATCCGCGAATTCATTGTTCAAAATGGCCCAGTTCTGTTTTAAATTGATGTTGTCCGAGGCAGGCGCGTCCGGGTATCCCTGGACGCCGAACAGGCAATTCGTCATGTAATTGGCGCGGACCCAGTTAAATCCGATCGAATTCACGGTAATGCCCCTGAACCCGCCTTTCTGCTGGATATCCAGCCAGGCGCCCCAGGCCAGGCAGTTCTTGATCCAGCCGGTTTGAGACGGATCCTTCACCCTTCCATACATGGAAATGTTGTGGTCACGCCCCAAGTACCCGTAGCAGTCGCGGATCGTGTCCTGGTTTGGGCCCAGGACCTGGATATTGCAACCTTCCCCGTTGAGCGGGGAATAGTTGCCGTAGGCCACGCAATTTTCAATCAGGTTGCTGCAACCGGCGCCTTCAATGCTTATCATCAGTCCCGCGCTGTTCAGGAAGGCAAGGCAATGGCGGATGACGCATTGGACCGGCTTCTTCATCAAAAGCCCGCTTTTGGTGCTGTCCGGCCCCCACCCCGAGGCGGTGTCCGTATTGAAACCGGTAAACGCCAGGCCGTCCACGATCACCCGGCATGGTTCCTCAAGGTACAGGCCGTGGTTTTTGATAACCGATACCGTATAAAGATGCTTTTCCGGCGGACGCATGTCGGTCGTGGATATGTAAAGCTTCTTCCCTCCCGCGTCGTAGTGGAACGTCCCGGGCAGGTATTCGAGGCTGTTGAAATTGGTGTTTTTACCCATGGTCATCAGCGTGTCAACCTCGTTGACCGCCTGGGCTACGCGGGGAAAATCCGTCACGTATACGAAGCGATATCCTTCGACTTTTTTGAATTCCGGCGCCGCCACATCGCCCCGTAACAATACGGTTCCCCGTATCTCCGCCCGGATAAGGGTTTCCTTGTCCGCATTGCCGAGGTTCTTGCGCACGGCACTTTCAAAATACTCGCCCGGCCCGATTGTCAGCGTATCGCCGGCCTGCAGGGCGTCCACCCCCTTCTGGATGGTGGCTAACGCCTTTTCCCGGCTTTTTCCGTCATTGCCATCGTTCCCCTGCCGGTTGACGAAATATTCCGCCGCGTGAAGCTGGTTTATCGCCAGGGCTGACATCATGAACATGATCGGTATTTTTTTATTCATCCATTCCATTCCTTATTTGGGTCGTTGTTCTTTTTTATCGAAATTAAAATCCTTGAACGCCTCCGGCTGGAGACCGATGCCGCGCTTGACCACTTCCGGGTTCGTAGCAAAGAAGGCATCGAAATCGGCGCCGGGCGGCATGCAGTCCGGCGGGAATCCCGGGGTCCCGTCTTTAACCGCATCAAGCAGGGCGGGATCCACGGTAAGGCCTTCCCACCTTTTTGCCGCGCCCTTATAAGGCGGTATGTTAACCCCGATCAAACCTTTGAAAAGAGGGTCGCAAAACACGGACTGTCCGTCCCGCCCGGTTTCCGCGTTGTATTCGGCCAGGCTGAAAAATCCGTAGCGCCGGGGCGGCGGCACATAGCTGTAAAACCGGAACATCTTGCGCTGCGCGTCGGGAATCCGCAGGAAATAGCAATTATTTGTTTCTACAAACGTCTCGGTCCGATTCATGATAAACATCGTGATCGGAAGCTTGTATATCTGATTATCGGTAAAGATGTTGTTCGCGCAATATATTTGCCCGCCGATAACCTGTCCGTGCATGATGAGATGCACGAATGAAACATTGTGTTCATAGCGGGTATCGGAACAGCCTTGCAGATTAACGCCTTCCATTGCCCCGGAGATCAAGCAGTTTTCAATCACCATGTTGGAACAGCTTGTCGCGCGGATGGCGCCCTCATGGCGGAAAAAGCAACGGCGCACCTGGATATGCCGGCAGTCAACCATCACCATCGCCCAGCCGTAACCGTGCCCGGCAAAATACAGCCCGTCGAAATTCAGATAGCTTTTACCGGACATCCGGATGGCGTGGGATAAAGCGCGCTTGTCACCGTCGAGAATGACTTTCTCGCCCGGTAACGATTTAAAGGTGATCGGGCGATCCCTGTCGCCCGTGGCGCGCACCTGGACAATTTCCCGGTAGGTGCCCCCGGCGATCAGCACGGTGTCGCCCGCGTTGACCTTTCCAGCGGCTTGGCTGATCGTCGGCATGGCCTGGTCCCGGCTTAAGCCCATATTATCCGCCTTGCCGTCGGGCGCCACGTAATACGTTTTCGGCTCGGAAACCGCCGCGGCCGTTTTAAGCGAAACCGGCTTCAAGTCTGCCTCCACCCCGTCCATGACCTGGGCAAACGACGTGCCGGGCCTGGTTTTTATGGAATTTATCCTGAAATAATATTCTTTCCCCGGCATAAGGCCGGTAAGGCTGAAAGCATTGTAACAATCCGTGTTGAGCCGCTGGGTGCTGATGCAATCCGGCGTGTCACCCCAGGCCAGTTCAGTTACGCCCTCCTGGGAGGTCCACCACTCCAGGTTGGCCGTCGTGGCGCTGACCGAGGAAACAAAAGGTCCCGCCACGGGGAAAGGCCTCTTGCGAAATTCAATGTAAATTCCAAGGGCCGTCCCGTTCGGCCCCCGGCCGGCAAACGCGTGTGCGTTCTTCAGAACCGGCACGCCTTCGCGGTTTTCGATTTCAGGCCGGATGACACGGGAATATTTGTCCGGCAGGGCATTCAGGGCGGCATTATCCGCATAACTGTTGTAGTCGGAATAGGTTATTTTTGATTTGTCCACATTGATTTCGGCAGCGTAAATATTGCCGCTGAGGAAGATTCCCTCACAATCCTTCAGCCCGAACGCTCCGGTGAAAACGCAATGCACTGCTTTAAAAGAATCAACTTTATCCGCATCAAGGCCGGAGAATGTGCAATTTTTCCATCTCATGTCCCGAGATTGAGTCAGTGTGACTTTATCAGAAAAATGCAGCCTCTCAACGCTGATTCCGGAGCAATTTGCCAGATTGACCTTGTCCTTGATCAGCGCCGGTCCGGTACCGCGGCCGCAGATGGCGACACCTTCCAGGCCCTTAATCGGCCCGCAGGCATAAGTCCCCGGTTCAAGATAGAGCGTGTCGCCGCTCTTGAGGTTTGTTATCGCATGATCCAGCGTCTTCCAAGCCGCACTAAGCGAAAGGCCATTTCCCTGGTTGCTGCCGCCCGGCGCAACGTAATAAATGTTTGACTGGTATTGGAACGCGCCCAGGTCACAGCCGTTTGTCCCCTTTCCCCTGAATCGCGACGTGGCCTGGAGGCGGAAATCAAGATTATCCGGATCGGCAAACTCCATGTTGCAAGCCGCCGGATTGTCAGGTAGCCTGGTGCTGTCCGGGGATCCCGGACCATCAACATTGCCGTAAAGACAATGCCCGGTTATTTGAGCGCGCAACGTGTTCAAGGTGACACAATTTTCCGCCATCCACTTATGCGTGCCGCCTGATTTCTGCTGGATATCCAGCCAGGCACCCCAGCTCAGGCAGTTTTTGATCCAGCTCGGTTTGTCCGGATTCTTCACCCGCCCGTACATGGATATATTATGGTCCCGACCCATATAACCATAACAATCGCGAATTGTATCGTTGTCGGGACCTAAAATCTGGATGTTGCAACCTTCCCCGTTGAACTGCGAATAATTGCCGTATGCCACGCAATTTTCAATCACGTTGCTGCAACCAACGCCTTCGTTGCTCAGCATCAGCCCCGCGCTGTTCAGGAAAGCAACGCAATGGCGGACAACGCACCGCACCGGCTTTTCCATCAAAAGCCCGCTCTTGGTGCTGTCCGCCCCCCAGCCGGAAGCCGTGTCCGTATTGAAACCGGTAAAGGCCAGGCCGTCCACGATCACCCGGCATGGTTCATCCAGATGCAGCCCATGGTTCTTTATGACCGAAACGGTATAGAAGTGTTTTTCCGGAGGACGCAAATCGGTGGTGGAAATATAGAGCTTTTTCCCGTCCGCGTCGTAATGAAAAGCCCCGGGCTGGTATTCCAGGCCGTTGAAGTTCGAGTTTTTAAACATGGTCATCAGCGTGTCAATCTCGTTGACCGCCTGGGCCGGCTGCGAAAAATCAGCGGCATAGACAAAGCGATAGCCTCCAACTTTTTTGAATTCCGGCGCCGCCACATCGCCCCGCAACAGCACGGTGCCCATTGTTTCCGCCCGGATCACGGTGTCTTTGTCCTCGCTGCCGAGGTTCTTGCGCCCGGCGCTTTCAAAATACTCTCCCGGGCCGATCGTCAGCGTGTCGCCGGAGCGCAGGGCGTCCACCCCCTTCTGGATGGTTGCAAACCCATTTTCCCGGCTTAAGCCGTCATTCCCGTCAAGCCCCTGCTTATTGACGAAATATTCCGCCGCGTAAAGCTGCCCTATGACCAGCAAAAACGGGAGCGCGAGCACGATTTTGTTCATTTTTTTCCCAGTGATTATGTTGCACAGCTGATAAAGTATTGATGACTAAAATGATGCAGTAACCGCATGGTAGTGTCAAGCACTCTCCCGCGCAAAAACCCGTACTACTATCTGATATCTTCTTGTTTTCCTGAGAAGCCTGCCCTGCACAGACCATGGATTTTACCACGGATGGCAATATCACTGATAATCAATATCCTTCATCCGTGAAATCGGTGTAATCTGTGGTTTCTCTCTCTTCTGCCTTGGCTTGCCCGCCATAGCCATTTGGGCGTTGGCCCTCTGGGGCAGGGTTTTCATCCAACACCAAATATTCTTGGCAGATGATTTCATTTATGTAATTGTGTTTTCATTTGAAACAATAACAAAAGGAGTTTCCATGATCATCGCGGGCTTAATCGGCGTATCCGGTTTCGGCAACGTCCACTACCATGACCTCCTGCGCGAGCACGAGGCCGGCCGCATGAAATACCTGGCGGCTACGGTCATCAACCAGCCGGAAGAACCTGAAAAATGCGCCAAGTTGCGCTCTCTCGGCGTGGAAATTTTCGAAGACCACCGGGCCATGCTCAAAAAATTCGCCGGCAAGCTCAACCTGGTATGCATCCCGACCGGCATCGCCCTGCACGCGCCGATGGCGATCGACGCCATGAAAGCCGGTGCCAACGTACTGATTGAAAAGCCGGCCGCGGCCACGGTCCAGGAAGTGATCGCCATGCAGGAAGCCGAAAAGGAATACGGCAAGTTCACCGCCGTATCCTTCCAGAGCATATATTCCGCCGAGCTCCAGGACCTGAAAAAGCAGATCTTGGAAGGCGTGATCGGGAAGATCACCAGGATCGTCGCCTGCGGGCTTGAGCCGCGCACCTACGCCTATTACACCCGCAACAACTGGGCCGGGTGCCTGAAGGGCAAACGCGGCGAATGGGTGCTGGACAGCCCCTACAACAACGCCGTCGCCCACCAGCTGAACATGATGACTTTCCTCGCCGGTAAAAGTTTCGAAAAGCCGGCCGGGCCGGTGTCGGCAACGGCTGAGCTTTACCACGCAAATAAAATTGAGTCGGCCGATACCGCCTCCATCGCCATTGAAACCGCGGAGGGCATCCCGCTATACTTTTATGTATCGCATGCCGCCGAATCCTGCCTGAGGACCGGATTCAAGATATACGGTACCGCCGGGACGATTGATGTTACCCTTGACACCTTTACGATTGAATCCTCCTCCGGCAAAAAGGAAATTCCATGGCAGCGCGACCATGTTGCCCTGCGCGGGCGCATCATGGAGTCCGTGCGCGCCCGCATAGCCAATCCAAAGGCCTTCTATTGCTCCCTGGATATCGCCCGCGCCCACACGCTCTGCGTCAACGGCGCCCACGAGTCATCGGCCTGGATCACACAGATCAATCCGGAGGCAATCCATGAAACCGGCGAAGGCAAGGACCTTAGAATCGAGGTCAAGGGCATGGACGAGGCCGTCAAAACGGCCGCCGCCAAGATGCAGATGCTCAGCCAGGTCAACCCGGATTTGTTCAAGGGCTCCGGGAGAAAAGTCTCTCTGGTTGACTACCGCAAGTTCCCTGCAGGGAAATGAGACCGCTTTATTACGCCATATATCATAGGAGTGTGATATGGGATTATTTGACTTCCTGAAAAAGTCCGGAAGCACCGATGAAACACGCAGTCCGGGCTCGACTGGTAATCCCGGACAAACATCCGATTTCGACAAGCTGGTTCAGCGCACGCAGCAGGAGAAAAGCCGGGAATCCCTGGATGCCCTTTGGGGCGCGGTCTACGCCATGGAAAACTGGTATATGATTGCCGCGGGCGAACCGCCTAATGTGGGCCCCTTTATCGGGGTCATGGAAGACAAGCCTTTCGTTTTCGCGTTCACCGAGCCTGAAAAAGCGGCTGAATCGGCAAAAAGCCACGGGCTTGTAGACAAAAACGGCGATCCGCACCTGCTGGCCATTCCCGTCGCGGGTTTTGCCAGGACCGTTGACACCTACATTGAAAAAGGCGTGTTCGGTATTTTGTTCAACGACGGCGAAAACGCTTTCTATACCCCGCTGACCGACATCAAATCCATGTTCCATTTCCACCGGCAAGGAACTTGATTACAACTGGCAAAACCTCATAACGCCGGAAGTCCCGGCGGTACCTTTGTTTTCATTAATTGTTGTATTTATCAGGAATTAATTGTATATTTAATTTGAAATGAAGAGAAATACAAACATTGTCAGCAGCAATCAAGAAGTAATGGGCGGAACACCCGTGTTTAAAGGAACTCGTGTTCCGGTCCAGACTCTTATCGACTATCTTGAGGCCGGAGAAAGTATTGATGACTTTCTCGCGGGTTTCCCTTCCGTTAAGAAAGAGCAGGTTATAGAACTACTTGAAAAGGCAAAGGAGAAGGTTCTTGCCATCGCTTAAGGTATTGCTTGACGAATGTGTTGATTGGCGACTTGGCAAGGAGTTGAGAGGCTATAATGTGCAATCCGCAGCAAAGATTGGCTGGTCCGGCCTCAAGAACGGCAAATTGCTTACCCTGGCACAGGTTGATTTGACGTCTTTATAACGACTGACCGCAATCTAATGTTCCAGCAGAATTTACCGACATTCAAGATTGCCTTTATTATACTTTCCGCAAAATCTGATCTTCTTCATGACCTGCTTCATCTGGTTCCTCAAATCATTGATGCAATTCCTGTCGCCAAGCCTGGTGTTCCTATTGTTCTGAAAAATTAACGTCAGCCTTGAGGAGCTACCTGTCCGTTCATCCATATGAAAATCTTCACTGAAAGGAGGGCCGCCCCCACCAAGTCGCCCATTCGCCAGTGCGGAGAGCCAGAAAAAACATCCACCAGCTAGCCGGTGGATGTTTACTAATATGTCTTTTCTTACTTAAACGTTTTCGATGCTGCGTTCATAGAAGATGAGCGGAAAGTAATTTTTTTGATTGGCATCTTGTTTTTTAGAAGCTCGTAGAAAAGCTCGCAAAGATTCTCACAAGTAGAAACTTTTTTGGTCACAACTATTCTGTATTCCGGGTATGACCAAGCAAGTGCGTGGTCTATCTTTTTAAGAGGAGCACAATGCTCTGGGTCGTTATTAATGCCTTCCTTTTTGTATACAGCAAGAACCGCGTCAAGAAGCGGGTCGCCTTCTTGAAACAATGATGCGTGGTGGAAATGGTCACAAACTTCCCACGCTTTTTTGAATCCATCTTTACAAGCGTGTGCAAATCCAGTTACCGGGTCTACGGTGTCTTCAAGTTCAATCGTTAAAAGCCCTGAGTGCCCGTGCAGGTGCTTTGCTTCTCTCGGCCATTTCATAAACCTATGTGCGTACTGGAAGTCAAGGTTTACGATTGATGTGTACTTGTCGTTTGACATGACAAACTCCTCCCATGGTTTTGGTTTAACTGACTGATGAACTTTCTCAAATTGGACAAAAAGAACTAACATTCAGACACGTTTTACTTCATGCAAACCTCCTTTCGTATTGGTGCCAATCGGTTCAGTTTCGTTTTGCCCGCCGCAGGCAAAACGTAAACTGGAATGTTGAATTATTGATCCGGCAAGCTATTTTCCACCTCAATTTTTGATTATTGCCTGCACTCTTCCTTGGCGCAAGCGAAAATTTCCAAGTCGCGGTAGTGTCTATTTCCACGTAACGTAAGATTGGGTCAGCCCTTCACAATCAATATTACTTGATTTTCTCATTGGCTTTTAATCGTTCTGCTTGTGCCGAATGCAATCTGAGCTCGATTTGCTCAACCAGCCGGCGTAATTCCCGGTCTCCAGCCAGCTTGTCAGGCAGGCGTGCAAGCTGATTGCTCACCGCCGCACCGCTGCCTGCGTCCAGCAGATCAGCAACTTCACGCTGACTTAATCCTGAATATTTGACAAGAAAGCGGGCCGCCAGAGCACGCAATGCAGAGCCGTGGCAACGACGCTTGAACTCCTCCTCTTTAGCGCCACAGCATTCCGCCAGAACCGCCAGCACCTCCCCCGCCGCCATCGGCTCGGTAATATGCCGAAAGGAAATGTCCTCCGGCCCGGGGTGCGTTTTTACACGCCTCTGGTACAGTTCGTCTATCGCCAAGTTTGCCTGATAGAAATTACCCCTACCCTGCGGAAAATCCTTCCGAAGCGCACAGTGCTCTCAGAATGTAATCTGGCCGAGGCCATTGGTGTCCGCCACGGAGGGTGCGTCGCTCCAAAGCATGTATTGCCCGATCCGGTTCCTGGCGGCGTTGAAGCCCCATGTTTCCCCTGCCGCGGGCGCTTTTTCACCGAACTCGGAATACGGGATCTTGAACCACGCCGTCCAGATGCGCCCCGGCAATGAATAGGGGCCTTTTTTCCCGCTGACCTTGAACGCAAATTCCCACTTGCCGTTCCACTTGATATCCTCGGTCATGCGTTTCTTTTCGTTGGGCGCAAATGCCGAGTCGTAGCGCGAGCCTTCGACCGGGTTGGCCGCCAGCCGGTAGATTTTGCCATCCGGCGGCATGATCCCAATCTCGACATATTCCTCCTTGAATATGTCGCCATCCATTTCTTTACCATACATGTCTTCAGGATGCTTTGATGGGTACAGGCTGTCAACGCGGACATAGAGATTATCCTTGTCGCGCAGGACTTTCATGGTCGTCCTGACATTGGTATAAGGCATGCCGCCGCGGTCCTTGAAGAATGATTCCGTCACGTTTGCCCAAGCATTGGAGTTGTCTATCCCGGGCGCTTCTTCCGCCGCTGCAACCTTGAGCTCGTGCTTATCATCGAGGATCCCGGCGCGGATCGCCTTTGTGTCCCAGTTGAGGCAGGTGTTCTTCCACTGCTGCTGGTAGAGGTCGTTCACAAGCGCCGCATGGCCGTAGCCATGGCCGTTGAACGGGCGCATCTCTGGCCAACCTTCCACAGGCTTTGAGCCGCCCTTCTTGCTGTCGCCGGCATGCTGCTCAAGGAAAGCGTGCCATTCGTCAATTGCATCCACCAGCGGGTCCAGGTAGATCTTGGACTTGTTCATGGTCCACGCGTTTTGCAGGTAAAATATCTTCGACATGTTCTTGATGTAATCGAACTCAATCCGGATCAGATTGAGCCGCGCCTTCACGTCCGGATCTTTGGCGTTTTTTTCAGCCGAGGCCAAGAGATTTTCCGCCTCGGCCATGTATTCCGGGGTGAACATGCTCATCACGTGCCATTTGCTGTCATGGTACCGGGACCGTGAATACTTGCGGTTCCAGGCGGGCATCATGACCCCGTAGAAGTCGGAATAAATCGCGATCTGCGCGTGCAGGAGGTCGAAGAATCCAGTCATCTGCGAGGCAACATTGGTAAACGCAGCGTCACAAAACTCCTTGTAAATGACCTTCCAGTCGGCCGAGGTGTCATCCATCATGCGGCCGTAAACGTAATAGGCCGGCGCCTGCATCCCGCGCACGTAGCCGATCGATCCGTCGCGCATGGACCACTTAACGTTGTTGCGCGCCTGGGCCTGCACCACCCCCGCGATGTGCTCCGGCGTCCGCTCCGGCACATACGGCCCGGCCTGTCCGAACCCGGTGAAGGTTTCCTCAAAACCGCAGATCCCGGCGGGAAACTTGACGCCCGCGAGTTTGTCAAAATCAAGCTGGGATGCATACTGGATCTTCACAATGACATTCTCGGGAAATTCCTTGATTACTTCCGCGTTGACCGGGGTATCCTGGTAATTCAACAGGACAATTTTCACGTCGGGATATTTCTTGCGGATGCGTTCCGTTATCCCGAAAAACGCCTGCCATAGTTTGCCGGATTTGCCACGGGCATACATCTCGTCGGAGGACTCGCACTTCATTCCGAAAAGCTTGTTGCATTCCTCGCAATTGCAGCGGCAGAGGCAGTAGCCGTCCAGGGTGGAGATTGATAGTGTTTTTACACCGTTCGTAATCAAACTCTCGGCCGCCTTGAACATGAGGTCCTGGACGCCCTTGTGCGTGACACAATACATCATGTTGTCGTCGAAGTTGATCTTAAGCTCGCAGGCGCGCTTGCCGTCCTTCATCAGCGCGAAATATTCCGGGTGGCTTTTGGCGTACTCGGCCGGCGGGATGGCCTTGTACCAGACAACATTGGCCGCCTCGATGTCGCTCATCGGCGGGAAAAAGTTCATCGCGATGTAATTAAAAGTCTCATACGCGCCGTCGTGGTTGGCGCGCATCATGGGCGTCTTTTTCAGGTCGAGGTTGTCCGGCACCGCGATCTTCTGCACCGGCGTGAAGGCGATGCTCCGCGTGTCAATTTTAACCGAGCCATCCTTGTCAAGCCCGCACGGGCTCTGGTCCTTGTTCAGGAAAAGGAATCGCACCCCGGCGCGCTCGCGCAGGAAGTCGCAGGCCCCCTTGACCGTTCCCAGCAGCGCGAGCGATGTTTTCGTGTGCCGGACGGTCTTGTCAGGATCCTTTTTGTCGTTCCCGGCTATAATCAGGTCCTTGCCGACAACCTTCTGGTAATAAGTCCAATCGTCGTGCTGTTCCACCTTTATACCGTTCTTCTTGGCAAACTCGGTTGCGCCAAGGTAGACGCCGGGCTTATCCGCCGCCTTCGCGCCCTCCTTCACGACTTCGGCCTTGAAGCCGTTCTTTTCAAACGCCGCCTGCATCAGTTTCGCGGTTGCCAGGAGCCAGTTGTCTACGACCTCGTCCGCCCCTTTGTCAGGGATCACGACCTGGTAATTGCATTGATTACTTTCAGCGATGACGAGATCCGCCGCGGATGCCGCAACCGACGAAAGCGCCGCCAGGCAAAGAGGAAGAATTTTTTTAAACATGTTTGTTTCCTTTCTTATCTTCGTCGCATCTTCTTGATCATGACATCATACTCCGTGTGAGAACCAATCCAGAACCATATGGCTGTGTTGTTCTCAACATTGCATAAGGCGCGCCAATGAATCCCGATCCTGACAGAATAGATCGGCTTGCGTGAATGGATACGTTTGAACTGGAGGGAAGGATGCCTGGGGTCCGCTTGCCAACGGAGAAAAGTCTGTCGGGCCGAAGCACGTACCTCCGTCGGTAAATTGCGCAATCGATTCCGGAATTGCTCCGTAGTTTCAGAAAGCATTGGAAAGGCCCATCGAACGCGTCTTGCCTCTACGATGTTCAGCAAGCGCATCACTCGCCAACTTGGTCAGTTCAGGCTGAGAGGATTTGAAGGACTTGTCCCACTTGGCTTCAGCATCCATTTCAGCCAAGAGCAGGTGTGCGATCGCGTTCTGTTTTTTAGCGGGCAACACAGAAACCCTATCAATCGCCTTTTCTAGTAGTATTGTCATCAGAAAATTAAACTATGAAGCGCCTTTTTTGTCAATCATTTTATATTAGCCGAACGGCGCAAATCAGACTGAACCCGCCCTTGGCGGGCGATAGCAAGGTGCAGTCAAATTGCAGAAAAATATTAGTTCATTTCAGATCGCTGCTGGGATCATACTGGGCCGCCCTTTGGAACAGAGATGCCGTTGCTCTGTCGGCAAGGGCCTCATTGATATAGGACAGTATCCTGGCGTTGGATTGCGCCGTAAAATCCTGGTCAAAAGTGATTGTTTTCGGCGCGCCGTCAATTAAAAGCCTCAATGATTTCGGCGCGGACGAGCAATCGCCCAGCCTCGATCCCATCCGCAGCGCGACAAGCGGCCATTCCCCGAGTTCCAGCCGTCCCACGGAATAATTGCCGGCTTTCTCGGGATCAGCAAGCAGGCAATCCGCCGCCGATCCGCCGGCAACTTCCACGCTGCCCGCAGCAGCCGCGCTTGTTATCTTCAAGCTGCCTCCTCCGGTGCATGCGTTTTTCCAGCCGTTAAGGACATTGTCTTTGCCGGTCAGCTTGAGCTCGTTAAGCAAATAGCTGATCTTTGAAGGATCGGGATTGTAAACAAAGCAATTATACAGGATGGGCATATTGAACCGGCACAAATTATATTCGTTAATGTCCGGCTGGCCGGAACCCATTGAATGCACCCGCTGGGCATGCTGGTCGCTGCCTTCAAAAGAGCACGCGTTGAACTGGACAAAGTGCGGCGCGGTAAAGTTAATGTTATTATGGATAAAGAAGCCCGTTCTTCCGGAGAACGAACAATTATAAAATAAAATCTTTACCCCTGAGTGCGTCCCCATCCCGACCGCGTCGGCATATAGAATCGGCGGATTTACCAGATTATTCGCCTTCCTGTAAGCGATTACATCCGCATGTCCCCAATTTGTGAAAGCGCAATCCTGGATAATTATGGTTGCATCCTTCATCGTCGCGGCATCCGGATGGATGGCATTGCCGCCGTTCTTCATGGAAATATTCAGGTTATTTAATCCGCAGGTTACCAGCGGGATGACGGCGTCAAAGCCGAGGTTGGTTGAAGACTCGGGGATGGAACAATCAATGTGCCTCCGGGCACCCGCCCCGTTTAAATAAGTATGGGCCTTTGGTTTGATGAAGGCTTTTTTTACGACGCCGATATTCTGGGTATATTCAAGCCTGTTGGTCACAATCCAGTCGTCGTATATGTCAATGCGGTAAGGATGGGCGGCATCGGCGGGGACTTTGTCAATCGCCTCCTGGATGCCGCGGAAATCGGCAGGTCCCGTTTTTTTGACCGAAACAATATTGGGAATCTTATAGGTGTCGGTAATGCAGTTGTAATCCAGGTAATTGAATGCATGGACAAACGCTTTGCCGTACTGCTTCCTGGAATAAACCAGCAGACGACTGTTATGCCCGTTGGCAAAGGCGTAATTATCATTTACGCCCGAAATCGCCTTGAACTTTATTTTTTTGGCGCGTTTTTCCGCGTCGAAAAAGACATGGTTGACGTCGGCGGCGACCAGCGGGGCAACTTCCGGCAGGGTGATATATGTTTCCTCGCCGCTTGATTCAATGAGGGCGTTGTACCCGTTACGGCTGTCAACCAGATGCCTGTTGCTCACCGTGCCGTCGTACGCGGCGATCAGATCCGCGTTCGCGGCTTCAGGGGCAAGGCCCACGACCGTTTGGGCAGGTTTGTCGGCACAGGATTTACCGTCCTTGACAATGTCATTTTCGGTAAAAGCCGGAATCGCATATAATAATCCTAAAATGCCGGCCGCCAGCATTAGCCGGGCAGCGGAATATGTGGCAGTATGATTTTGCATTTTCCCTTTTCATTACTTCAATTCATACACAACCCTCAAGCCCGCGCCGCGGCTGAAGCCGGTTTCCTGGAAACGGTTGGCCGAGCGGCAAAGGCCCGGGCGGCAGTACCACGCCCCGCCGCGCAGAACATCCATGCCCTCGGTTTCAGCGTATGGCGCGTTGGTGGGATACAACTTGTAAAGGCTACCGCACCGTTCCCAGACGTTCCCGTGCATGTCGTACAAGCCCCACGCGTTTTTCGCCAGACTCCCGACCGGAATCGGCTTGCGGCGGTATTCCCCCTTCCCTCCCTTCTCTTCCTTCCCATAGCCGAGCTCGCCGTTGTAATTGGCCTGAGCCGGGGTAATGGTCTCACCGAAAGCAAACTGGTTCGTGGTCCCGGCCCGGCAGGCGTATTCCCACTCGGACTCGGTCGGCAGGCGGAATTTGCCCGTCCCCATTGCGTTAAGGTTTATCAAAAACTGGCGGCACTCATCCGGTGTGGCGTATTCCACCGGCAACCTCCCATTTTCCGCGAGCGTCTCCTGGTTCGTAAGAGCCGCCGGCGGCACGTTTGTGCCGCTGGTCATTATCTTGCGCCACTGTTCCTGCGTGACCTCGTATTTGCCCATGTAAAATGAATTTGTGATTTTGACCTTCTGCTGCGGTCCTTCGTCATTCTCGCCGGTCAGGCTGTAACTGCCGTAAACGTTGCCGTTTTCGCGGCCTTCCTCGGTAGCGGGGCTGCCCATCAGGAATTCGCCCGCCGGGATAAAGACCATTTCCATTCCGGTTTTCGCGTGGATGATTTCCTGCGGCCATCCGGTTTTCAGGTACGGCTCCGCGCCAGTGCCGGGAGCCGTGCGAAAGCCTTCAGGAACTTTTGACGGCCTGTCAGCGCAACCGATTAATAAAGCCAGGCCGACGCAGCAAACCAGCAACAAAATTATGCGCATTTTCACCTTGATTATGTTGAGCCAGTTTCAAAAGTCCATTTTCAGACCCACCCCCGCTGCGCGTACCCCTCCTCGCCTCGGCGGAGCCTGGGCCAGGAGGGGATCATAATTTGTTACCACTCTTGACCTTAGGTTCCCCTCCATTGGAGGGGTGGCCGGAAGGCCGGGGTGGGCACCAGAGCGACTTTTGAAATTATCTCATGTTGTTTAATGACATCAATCCAGATCTTTAAACCCAAAATCCTTGAACGCTTCCGGCTGGAGCCCGATGCCCCTTTTGACCACTTCCGGGTTGGTGGCAAACAGGTCTGGGAAATCAAGGTCCTTCTTTGTGCCGATCCGGTCACCCAGGTAATATTCCTTGATTCCTTTTACCTCCGCTGGCTTCATGGAGAGCGTCTCCCGCAACTGCGGGTTTGCCAGGATGGAATCGGTCGGCCGGATCATGGCCCGGTATTCCGCCAGGCTGATTCTTCCGAGGCTGTATTTCCATTCCGGATCCCACGCGGCAAACAGGAACATTTTGCGCTCCTCGTCCGGCAGGCGCAGGTAATAACAGTTGCTTTCGTCAATGAACGGCCGGACGGAACCCATCTCGAACACATGCACCTTGACCTTGAAGGGAGTGCTGTCGGTAACTATGTTTTTTCTGAAATAAAATTTCTGATCAGCCCTGTTCGACATCAAAAGCGCCTGGATCAAATGCCGGGCAAACACGTTATTCTCCACCCGCATGTCGGGGCAGCCGCTGATGCACATGCCGTAGAATCCGCCCATGATGACGCAATTCCTGACCGACACGCCGGAGCAGCCGCTGCTGTATAAAAAACCGTTGGCATAGCCCATCCCCCGCCCATCCATGAAGCATCGCGATATGTTTACATAATCGCTGCCGGAAAGGTAAAAAACGCCACTCCATCCGAACATGCCAAAATCACGGAAATAAAATCCATCGAAATTCAAATGGTTCCTGCCAAGGACAACGAACGCCTCCCTCAAAGCCCTGCTAACACCATCAAAAATAACTTTTTCGCCGGGCAGCGGCTTGAAAGTTATCGGCTTGTTTGTTTCACCGGAAACGCGGATCGTAACCATCTCCTTGTATACTCCGCCGGCGAGCAATACAGTATCGCCCGGCCTGACGACCCGCGAGGTGCGCGAAACAGTCTGCCAGGCCTGCGTCCGGCTGGCGCCGCTGTCCAGGTCATTACCGTCCGGCGCCACGTAATACACGGCGGGCTTCGCCGGAAGCGCGGCAGTTTCAAACGAGACCGGAGGGGTTTCGGGCTTCAGTCCGATAATGTTGAGGTTTTTCAAATTGTCGGGCGGCTCAACCGACCTGATGGAAAAATAGTATTTCTTTCCCGGCTTCAAACCGGTCAGGCTCCAGCCGCCGTAACACCGCCCGGTTTGAAAAGTTTTTTTGTTTTCGCATTCCGGCGTATCGCCCCAGGCCGCTTCCACCACCGAAGGCCTCGAAGTCCACCACTCCATGTTCGCGGTCGTATCGCTTACTGAATACAAATACGGGCCCGCCAGCATGATGACATCGCGGACAAATTCATGATAAATGCCCAGGGCCGTCCCGTTCGGTCCCCGGCCTC
>Ga0351932_1128_pt1 | contig 23809 bp, 21 predicted proteins | sample TotcelHT113001L8_FD_206847 | JGI IMG/M metagenome (GOLD analysis project Ga0351932, IMG submission 206847) | Enriched cells from coal bed in the Powder River Basin, Montana, United States - Total cells T11 rep2 HSBNCT.T11.300.1.L8 ... | reverse complement strand
ATTTCATCCGTGTTATCGGTGCAATCCGTGGTAAAATTCTTTGCCTGTCATCCCTTTTCCGGGCCGGTTATGCCCCAGAACTTGTCCTGCAGCGATTCACGCTCGTATTCCATGAAGGCCGCGGTCTCGGTGTAATTCATGACGGACTTGTTCATCGTTTCCCGGAAAGACTTTACCCGCGCCGATGCCTTGTCAAGTTTTTCAGCTTTCATGAACTGGTCCACAAGGCCGTCCACCCCGGTGTAATTTACCAGCTGGTACATGCGCGTGAAATCGCGGACCGGCTTGACGGTCCTGATCAGCCGGTGGCCGGAAGGTTTCTTCTCCTGGTCGAACACGCGCTCGACGTAAACGCCCCTTTCGGCGAACTTGCTTTCGGGCGTGTCGATAAAGGCGTCCTTGCTGGCCGGGTCGCGCGCGAGGAAGCGGCTGGCGGACACCAGCAGTTCGCGCGCGATTGAATCGTCATCGGCGATGAAGGGCCCGACGAACGGCCTGATCCTGCCCGGGCGCGTGAAGCAATAGCCCTTTATAACGCCGTTGTCATCCCGGAAAACGAAACAGCCTTTTTCGTTGCCGGAAACGAAACTGTCGGCATACAGGGCGCGCATGATTTCGGCGCGCTCGACAAAGGCGGAGGCGTCGTAGCGGATTACTTCCTCAAGGTCTTTTTTTGCCACGGCGCTGACGTGGTTTTGGTCGAAGTCCTGGCCGGCGAATTCGGCCAGTTCGTAGACCGAGCGCCAGATGCGGTACGAATTGACGTAGCCCACCGCGCCGTAGACGGTGTTGCCCATTGGGGTGGCGTCGAGGCCGTTGATGACCTTGCCGGAGTCAATGGCGTATTTCACGCAATGCTGCATCATGGCGTTGGCGATGCCCTGGCGCCTGATCTCGGGGTGGACGAGGATCATGCCGATCCATGTTTTGTTGGACCCAAGCGGCAGGGTCGAGCAGGTGCCGACCGGGATATCGAAATTTTTACCCTTGAGCCCGGCGACAAAAGTGCCGCATGGATCGAGGTCAATCATGCGCCGGATGTCTTTTTCGGTCTGGTTCCACCCGGCGCGCATGGTCAGGAGGTGCATGACGTCGCCGTAGCGCCCTATTTTTTCCATGTAAAACATCCGGGAGTTGATAATCTTTATGTCCGGCGGCAGGTCGATGCGCATTTTATCCGGCACGGTGATTTTTATTTTCCGGCCGCTGCGCAAGACGATTTCCACCTCCCTGTCGGCGGCGAAGGGATCGCCGCGGGGGTTGTTGACGCGGAAGCAGCCGTAGAACATGTCTGCCAGGGCGTTTTTGCCGAGCGTGATTTCGGAGATTAACTGCGGATCGACATTTTTTTTCATCAGCGGTTGCGCAATTCCTTTTTTGAACAATGATTGCCGTTTAAAATCCGGTAAACTAACGCCCGTAAATATACCGCCTTGCCCCGGAAAATTAAAGTGAAAAAATGCGATAGAATGCCATTTTAACCTTGACATTCCCCCCTGCGTGGACGAAACTTTTCCGGCTGTTTAACGAACAAAAAAGCAATTTACGCAGGAGCAAAAAACCCATGCAGAAAAAAATCGAGTTTGATTTGCCGGTGACGCTCGCGGGCGTCAGGTTCAGGAATCCATTTTACGTGTCGTCCGGCCCGACGACCATGACCATCGAACAGCTCCACGCCATTCGCGACAACGGCTTCGGCGGCGCGAGCCTCAAGCTGACGGTTTATCCGCTGCCCTACATCAACCGCGTGCCGCGCTACGGCTATTACCCGGACCTGAATTTCCTGGCGTTCACCGCCGAAAAGCGGCTTTTGCTGGACGAGCTGCTGAAGCTTATCGACAAGGGCAAGAAGGAAACGCCGGAAATCGTGCTTTTTGCCAACATCACCTACGCCGGCGATGACGGCCCGGAAGGCTGGGCCAAAATGGCGAAGAAATGCGAAAGCGCCGGTGCCGATATCATCGAGCTGAACATGTGCTGCCCGAACATGTCCTTCAACGTGGAAGTGTCGGGCAAGGATTCCGGAGGCGGACCGAAGACGGGGGCCTCCATGGGCAAAAACATTTCGGTGGCCGAACAGGTGGTGCGGGCGGTCCGCGCGGCGATCAAGGTTCCGCTTTTTGTCAAGCTTACGCCGGAAGGCGGCCAGATTGCCAATGTTTCCAAGGCCGCTTTCGCCGCCGGCGCCAACGCCGTCGGCGGGACGGCGAACCGGCTCGGTATTCCGCCCATCAACCTGGATAACCCGACGCGTTCAATGTATTTCCTGCAGAAGGAAATCGGCATGGCCTGCATGAACGGGCCGTGGCTTAAGCCGCTCGGCCTGCGCGACGTTTATGAAATGCGCAAGCTCAACGGTCCCGGCGTTATCATCACCGGCGTCGGCGGGGTTACAACCTGGCAGGACGGGATCGAAATGGCCATGGTGGGCGCCGACCTGGTAGGGATGTGCACGGCCACCATTGTCAGCGGCTTCGGCTATTTCCCGGAATTTATCAAGGGCGCCAAAAAGTATCTCAAGGAAAAGGGATATAAATCCCTGCGCGACGTGCGCGATATCCTCGTGCCGGCCATCACTTCGGCTCCCAACCTGACGCTTTACGACGGCCATGCCAGGCTGCGGGACGCGCGCCCGACGGCGCCCTGCGTGGTCGCCTGTCCGAATTCCGTCCCGGCCCAGGGCTACGTGCGCGCCGTGGCGGCGGGCGATTTTGAAAAAGCCTACCAGCTGGTCATGTCCAGGTCGCCCCTGCAGTCCATCTGCGGCAAGGTCTGCGATCATCCCTGTGAAAAGGAGTGCACCCGCGGCGCGAAGGATGAGCCCATCATGATCCGCGAGATCAAGAGGTTTGTCATCGACACGGCCGGCAAGAACGGCTGGAAGCCGGCGATCCTCGGCCGGCGCGGCATCCGCAAATCTTCGAAGGTTGCCGTCATCGGCGCCGGTCCGGCGGGGATCGCCTGCGCCTACGACCTGGCGCGCGCCGGCTACCGGGTGAAAATTTTCGAGGCTTCGCGGAAAACGGGCGGCATGCTCCGCTACGGCATTCCCGCGTTCCGGCTGAGCGGCCGCGATATTGACAATGAAATCGCCGTGCTGAAAAAGCTGGGCGTGAGCGTTGAATGCGGCAAAGCGATGGGCAAAGATATCACCCTCTCCTCGCTCAAAAAAGCCGGGTTCAAGGCGGTGTTCATCGGCGTCGGTGCCCAGGCCGGCTGGAAGCTGAACATCCCCGGTGAGGACGTCCGCGGTAATTATTCCGCGATCGATTTCCTGCGCCGCGCGCGGGATGGCCAGAGTGTAAAGCTGGGGAACAGCGTGGCCGTGATCGGCGGCGGGTTCACCGCCATTGATTCGGCCCGCACCGCGCGCCGGCTGGGCGCGAAGGATGTTTACGTGCTCTACCGCCGGACCAAGGACGAGATGCCCGCCACCCAGGAGGAAGTCTGGGAGGCCGAAGAGGAAGGCGTGAAGGTAATGTACCTGGTGGCCCCGCGGGGGATCATTATAAGGGCCGGCGGAGTTTCCGGGATCAAGATGCAGAATTACGTGCTTTCCAGCAGCAAGGACAAGTCCGGCCGCCGGAGCCCGATGGAGGTTCCCGGCACGGAATTCACCCTGAAGGTTGATTCCGTCATTTCCGCCATCGGCCAGGGCGTGGTGGCCCCGGAGGTGCGCCTGAACGACCGCGGCACAATCAGCGCGGATGAAAACACCGGGGCTACTTCGGTGCGGGGAGTTTACGCCGGCGGCGACTGCGTGCTCGGGCCGAAGAACGTGATTTCCGCCATCGCCCAGGGCAAGCGCGCCGCGGTTTCCATCGACCGTTACCTCTCCGGCAAAAAGGCGTTCCTGGAGTATGATCCGCCCGAGCTGGATGTTGACAAGGATGCGGTGCTGGCGCGCCACGGCAAGGAGCCGCGCTCCTACCGACCAGAGCTCGATAAGCCCGCCCCATCAAGGCGGGTGAAAACTTTTGACGAGTACGCCCCGGTTCTTTCAACGGAGCAGGCCGTCAAGGAAGCACAGCGCTGCCTGGCCTGCGGTTGCGGCGAGGGCTGCCTGATCTGCATGAAGATCTGCAAAATGTTCGCCTATAAAACGACCGATTCCGGGCGGGTTGAGCTGGACGAGGATAAATGCGTCGCCTGCGGCATGTGCCTGCAGCGCTGCCCCAACAAGGCGATTGAAATTGTCCAGACCACGGCCAAATCGATATGAAGCATTGTGATCATTCCCAAGAAACATTGTGAATGATACATCCAACCCCGTCTGAGCCCGGGCAGACCTGCCTTTGCCCATACCGGCCCAGGCTCCGCCGAGGCAAGGATGGGGGATCAATATTTACTGCCTGGTTTAAAGACTCCTGATCCCCTCCTATGGAGGGGTGTCCCGACCTCCAAAGAGTCGGGACGGGGTGGGTAATCCAGGAATGATCAGATGTTTAAGCCAGTATTTATTCTCAGCATGAAAATAAAAATCGCGGTCATTGCCGATACTCACTATAAGCGGGGCGGGAGAAACGCGGCTTCCCCGCGCCGCGGCGATATAGCCGATATTCTGTTCCTGCGCGCCGTCCGCCGCATCAACCGTTTCATCAAGCCGGACCTGACCATCATCCTGGGCGATATCCAGGATGACGGCCGTTCTCCGCGATGGGAGCAGGAGCTGGCGCGGATGCGTGCAACGGCGGATCTGCTCAAATCGCCCTGGCTCATTATCCCCGGCAACCATGACGTTTCTCCCGGAAAATTTTACAGCGTCTTTCCCCGTCCGCCGGATAAAACCGATGTGCAGGGCGTGCGTTTTGTGCCGTTCATTGACCCGGAAGAGCCGGGTTTTAACGCGCGGAGGTCCGTGCGTGATATCGCGCGCATGCGGACCGCACGATCTCGCTGGCGCGGGCCGATTGTCACTTTACAGCATGTGCCCCTGTTTCCTCCGGGGCGTTCGCCTTGCCCGTATAATTACACCAACGCCGGTGAAATAATCTCAGAAATGCGTCGCAGCGGGATTTGCCTGGCCGTCAGCGGCCATTACCACGAAGGATTTGAATTGATCCGTGATAAAGAATGTAATTTCCTGGCGGCGCCGGCGCTGTGCCAATCGCCTTTTTCCTTTCTCGAGGTTGAGCTAGAGGGAAACAAAATCGCCGTGACGCGGCACGACCTGCGCATGCCCGAAAGAATGAAGTTATGGGACATGCACGTCCACACCCCGCTGGCCTATTGCTCGGAAAACATGGATGTTCGCAAAAGCATGGGGCTGGCTGAAGATTTTGGCTTAAGCGGCCTGACCTTTGCCGAACATTCCGGCCAGTTATATTTTGATAAAGCAACGTATTGGAGCAAGTCGTGCCTTGCGGGAGGGATTAAGTCGGCTCAAAAGCGTTATGAACGCATTGAAGCTTATTTTACAATGTTGAAAAAAGCCAAATGCCGGCCGTGCAACCGGGGGCTTGAGGTGGACTGCTGCTATGATGGAAGCCTGCTCGCGCTTCAAAAGCACATCAGAAAAGTTAAATACCTGCTTGGTTCCATTCATTCCCTGGCCGCCCTGCAGAAGCCGAAGCCGGTGATGAAGGAAGCAGAAGCGGAATTCCTGGCCCTGACCGGCAAACTTACGCGTTCAAACATTGATATCCTCGCGCACCCGTTCCGGGTATTTACCAGGAAATCAATGGATGCCCCGCAATCGCTTTATGATCCGGTTGTAAAAATGCTGCGCAAGGCCGGCGTGGCGGCTGAAATCAACTTTCACACCCAGACCCCGGACCCGGAATTCTACCGCCGCTGCCTGGAGGCCGGGGTAAAGCTGGCTTTCGGCAGCGACGCCCACAACCTCTATGAGATCGGCGAATTCACCCCGCACCTGGCGCTCCTGAAAAAATGCGGCATTGCCGGCGACCCGGGCGATATCCTCTTTAAGCCAAAATAATTAACCACGGATTAACACTGATTGACACAGATAATAAGGTCAAATTCGTCTCGACCTTCCAGAGATTCGGGATCCGTGTCAATCCGTGGTTGTGTTTGCGGCATTTGCCTGCGTTATGCGGGTTAATTTTTCTTCACGAATATGACCTGGTCGCAGAGTATGACTGAGCCCGGCTGGCCTGTGTAATCTTTCGGGAATTTAAGCGAGACCCAGACATCCCACTTCTGGTTTGTGTCCTTCAGGTCGTAAAGGTCGCCCGTGCTGACGGCGGTGCACCAGCTCCTGGATGAAAACCAGACCGTGGAATCCGGGGTCGGCTGGATTTCGCCGAGCTTGAATATCTTATATTTGCCGGGCTCGTAATCAGCTTCCGTCAGCTTCGCCCTGGCGCCGTGCTGTTTCAGGTCGGTCTGGTAAAACCCGAACGTGAAGGGATGATCCGGCCGGTCGATCGAGATGGCGTAGCCGAACGCGGCCTCGGGATCCTCGAAAAATTTCTGCTTGGGATCGGCATATGATGCGCCCTGCGCGCCGTTCACCGGCACCAGGCGGCGGATGTTGTCCTCGGGAATGCCCGCAAACGACTCAGGGAGCGGCTTGCCCTTGCCGCCGTACTGGATCGCAAGGTCGGCCGTAGTCAGGAAACTTTTGAGGCCGGTGGCAAAGGGATGCGTCGAGGGCTCGCCGATGCGTTTCCTGATGATTGCCGGGTCTGAAAAGTAGTCCGGGTACTTTTTCGCGCACTCAAACCAGCGCCCGTACACCGCCGTGTCGAGCGGCTTGCGCAACAGCCTTACCTTTCCCATGATATCGGGATGGCTTTCCCCGAGGCTTTTTTCCATCTCGTCGCAGAGCTTTTCCCAGCGGTATAAATTATCCGGGGAAAGGTACGCCAGCTCCTTCTTGAAATTGCTGCCGGATAGGATCATGGGATAGGGATTATCGGCCGTGCAGGCCTTCTGGAGCTCGTCATGATACTGCTTCGCGAATTTGGCGGCTGGGCCGTAAACCTTGCTCATGTAGTCGGCGACTTCCGTTTCGTAGTCCAGGTCCGGATTTTTGGTGAAGCGGTAGAAGATGTACTTGTCGAGCATGGCAAAGTTACGCGGGGCCAGGCCGGTGTTGTTTTTCTCGTCCGAGGGAAACGCCGAATAGGTGGCAAACTCGTAGAATATGCCCTCCAGCCCGAGCATGTGCGCCTCGCGGATGTAGTCCACCAGGATATAGTCGGCCGCGTAGGGCAGGTGGATCATCGCGCCGTAATGGGCGTGGTAGATCCACGTGAAAATGCGGTCGCTCAAGGCGCTCCAGCGCTTCAGGTCCTCGTAAGCTTTCTTGTTGTCAGGATGGCTGATCTTGCGGTTGGTCTTAAAGGAGATGCCGGCGTAGCAGAAGCGGACGTTATCCGGGAACTTCCAGCCGCTTTCAACCGTCGGCGGGAACTGCGTCTGGATCTCGCGGTAAAGCAGCGTCATGATGGTCGTTTGCGGGTGCTTTTCCTTGAACTCCTTTGAAAGTTCGAGGATGTAATCGAAAAGCGGCCCGCCCGGCGTTCCGTATTTCTTTTCCAGCGCCTCGCAGTCCTTGCAGTAACAGGCCTTGCCGGAGTCGTCGGTGTAGTGCACGCAGATTTCCACCGCGTCGGTGCCCAAAAACGCCAGGTGCTTTTCGATGTTCTTCGTGAATTCCCGGCGCATATCCTTGTTGCTGAAACACAGGTGATAGGTCTGCGGCGAGCGGACGCCCGCCTTGTTCATGCCGAAAAATTCCGGGTTGGTCTTGGAGTAATCCTGGTTTTCAACAAACTCGTAACCCTTGTAGTCCTCTTTGCCGCAGGGGATGTAGCCGAACTCCGTATGGCAGAGGTTGACCTGGATCTGCTGCGGTTTGATTTCGGGGTAGGCGCCCGCCGGGACGGCAAGCGAAAATTTCTCGGTCGCCGCCGGGCCTTTTTTCTTCATGGCGTCCAGGGCGTTACGGCTCGGGAAATAACCGTTCTCGCCGCGCAGGTAGTCGGGAAACGTGCCCTGCTGCTGCCGCCACTTGAAGGCGTAGACCATCTTCCGGTTCATCGGCTTCAGCACGATCGCGGGTTGCTTTTCGATCTTCGGGAAATCCCAGTAGCAGCGGAAGCCGAATTCATTGTCCAGGAAATCCATGATTGCGTAGAAATCGGCGTCGTATCCCTTGCCGTAAAGCAGGATGTCCCTGCCGCGGTTCCTGACGACATGGTCCAGGTCCTTCATGCCTTTGAGCATTGATTTTTTCGCCGCGCCGATTCGGATCGCGGGCTTTGAGGGATCAGCCTTGTCGGCCGTGACGACCGGGAACTCCGCCCCGGTCTTTTCCTTCAGGAACCAGGCGAGGAAGCGCGCGTTCCACATGTCTTTCGGAGTATTGTTGACCGTGATGATTACGTAGTCTGTCTTGCCGTCCTTGGCGAGCGGGAGCTCCTTCACGAGGAGCGAGTCGATGAGCGTGCAGGATGATAACGCGAGCGTGGCGGCGATGCCGCAGGCGAGCGCCTGCAGCTTGATTGTTCGAATTGTCATATCTGATTTCCTCCTGAGGCGGCATATAGCCGCGACCAAATTTCTAATGTTGCTTATCCGCTTTCATTGCAGTACGAATTTGGTTCGAAAAAGGCAGCGGCGATCTTGGGCCGCCTGTGCTACTCTGCGAAGTAGCTTCGCTACGTAGCACGAGCCGGTTTCCCGCGTTCGCATAGAATCGAGTCTAATGCTTCACGCGGCGCACCGGCATTCGGCCCAAGCCATGTCCGCCATAGCTCAAAAGAGCGTCGGCGGATTACCTTGCTTTTTCGAATCCGCCTCCGTCGGAAACCAAATTCGCCCTGCGCCAACATCGGGCGAGCGAAACGCACGCCCGAAAAGGAAAGCATATACTACTTAAACTTCCTGGTCATGGCGATAATTGCTTTTCTGTCCCGAAAGAAATGGCTCATTCCACAAAAAAATCCGTCACTGGCGGAAAGGACGGAATATGTTAATTCCGTCCTTCGACATTCGGAGTTCTTTGTTCGAAATTCTGCTGTTCGATTATCTTGTTTTTTTATCGCAGATTCTGATGTATCAGGTGCTATATTCTCTCATTGGTGATCATCCATTTCGCCAGTTTGAGGGCGTAGTCAAGCTTGGCGAGAAGCACCGGTACCGGACAGCGGTTCTCGCCGGGCACTTCAAAGTTGAATAAACCTTTATAGCCGGTCTCGTGCAGGGCTTTCATCACTTCAGGCCATTTCACGGTTCCGCGCCCGTGGGGAAGCATGTGGTCGTCGTTGGTTCCGAGGTTGTCGGCAATGTGCAGGGCTTTGAGCCTGGGGCCGGCCTTGCGGATAAAGAGAGCCGGATCAACCTTGGAAATATTTGCGTGGCCCGTGTCGAGGCAGATGGCGACGTTATCCATCCCGGTGGCATAGGCGATTTTCAGGAGATCTTCCGCCCGCTCGATGCCGGTGTCCGGCAAATTTTCCAGGCAGATCAGGGTGGGGCCGCCGCGCGCGTATTCGGCGATTTGCCTTACCGCTTCCACCCGCCTGGTAAAAATTCTTTTTTTGTCCCAGCCTTTAGCCGCCAGGCTGCCGCCGCCGGGGTGCAGTACCCCGGCCCTGACTCCGAGCGCGCTGAACAAATCAACCCACCTGCGCATGCTCTCCAAGGCCGCTTTGAATTCATTCCTGCCGGCCGGGGCGATATCGCAGGCCAGGTAGAAATGGCCCTGGGGGAATGAGACGCCCAGGTCAGCCGCGAAGGCCCTGAACTTCTTCCCCGATTTCAGCGGGTCTTTTTCCTTGAGCAGGATGCGCGCGTGCTCGTCGCTCATTTCCAGGGTCCGCCAGCCGTGGCGGGCGAACTTCACCACCATGCTGCGCGGCGGCAGTCTGACCAGATAGCTTGTCCACATTGAAGGCTGCATTAATTTTTTCCTATTCATGTTTATGATCTTTACCATACGAAAACGTGATAAAAAACCATAAATTTATTGGCGTTGGTTAAGAAATCCGAAATTCGAAGCACGAAACTCGAAACAATTTCAAAATTAAAATGTTCAAAATGCATATGTTCTCCTGTGTTTATGTCATTGCCTGCCCAGCCGCAGGCCAGGGATATTTTAGTCATTTGAATTTGTTTCGAATTTCGGAATTAGGATTTCGAAATTTGGTTGCGAACATAGCCCATGTTAGAATGATCGTTACATTGTTATTTTACCGTCCGGCCGATCGTTTTCACCATCTTATAGTCGTCCATGATAAAGCCGTCCCCGATATCCTTGACGATTTTACCCGACTTTTTGAATCCCGCGCGCAGGTAAAACGCGATGGAGCCCTTGTTGTTCCGGTTGACTGTCAGCCACAGTATTTTGATTTTCTTTTTAAGGCAATATTTTTCCACGAAATCCATGATGGCTTTGCCCAGGCCGCGGCCCCTCAGCTCGTGCCGGACATAAATCTTGCTCAGGAGGGCGCTGCGCTTTTTCCGGTCTGGCAAGATGGCAAAGTAACCGGCCCGCCGGCCGTCCTCCAGCACAAGGTAATAAAGATAACCTTCGGCAATCTGCCGGGCAATGGCCGGGGCGCTCTGGATGTTGGCGAGCATGTATTCCGTCTGCTTCCGGCCGATGATGGGGACGTAATGCCGGGTCCAGACATCATGCGCCAGGGCGGCTACGGCGTCAATTTCGCCTTTCGTGGTTACTTTGCGTATTTTAATCATTTAATACAGAAGTAACTAAGGGGTCCATAATAGTCTGGAAACATTCTTGTTTAGGTAGGGCGGGACAGCCTTGTCCCGCCGTTTCTCCATATTACGCGACCGGACTGTCCCGACCTTTCGGGGAGTCGGAACGGCCCTACCTGTTAGATCAAGCTAGACAAATTTATCTTGCAGCCTGTTCGGCAAGCAATTGCTTAAAGACCTCCAGGGCTTTTTTGACGTTAGCGGGATTGCGGTGAAAGCCGCCATGGTCGCCTTCATCCTCGATCACCAGCTTCACCGTGCCGCCGTAGCGCCTGATCCAGTCCTGCGCCTCGCGCATCCCCGGGATGCCGTCGCGGTCGGGATGCGGATCTTTTGCCCCGGCGTACGTGACCCACAAGGTGCCCTCAAACGGCCGCGGGCCGAACACACCGCTCGCGATATCGCGGTTGATCGGGAAATCAGCGCCGGCCTTGCCGGCGTTGGCGACCGTGAGCAGGATGAATTTCTCCGAGCGGTTGTCAAGGGCGGTCAGGCCGTAAATGTTGGCCGAGCCGCGGCTGAAACCGTGCGCGAGCACGGTCCTGCCCGCGATTTTCTGCGACCGCAGGATGGAGCTCATGATTTTTTCGATTTCCCTGGGCCGGTAATAGTCCTTGGGAGTTTCACCCTCCCCGAACCACCATTGCAGGGCAATGATCCCAATCCCGGCCTCGGCGATATGGGGGTGCCAGAGGAAGAATTCGTCAAAGGCCCAGCTGCCGTGGCCGTGCAGGGTAAAAACAACAGGCGGCGGCTTTTGCGGGGAAGCGGAAAGCGGCAGCCAGATTATGTAAAAACTTTTTCCGTCCGGCGTGGGCAGGAATTTAGCCCCCTTGCTGACGGCAAAATCATGACGTTCCTTGTCAGCCTTTGCCGCCTTTTGGAAGAGCGGCAACTGCTCAGCCCTGGCTGTTTCCGGTGCGGCCGCAGAAACCGCGCGCGCGAACAGCAGAAACAACAGGCCGTGGAAGATGCATCTTTTAATCATAAGCAAGCTTGCGGAAATTTGTTGGAGGCAGCTGAAAGTAAATCCATGCGCGGTGCTATTGCGTTGGGCGTGGTAAATCAGGCGCGGTAAAATATGAGCGCCAGGCTTTGATCCGCGCGGCGGCTTCGGGCGTTAAGGGCTCAGGGCGCAGCGATACGGGTTTCAGGCAGCGATCGCGGAAGCCCTGGAGCCCGTCGGTCAGGATGTAAACATTGCCGAATCCCTGCCGCCAGAGCGAGTCGCGGGCCTGGGCGGGATGCGTCATGCCGTTCGAGTAAATGACAATTAGCCCCTTGTTTTTATGCGGTTGCAGGGCCTCATCCAGCCCGGCGAGCGGAACGTTGATCGCCCCGCGGATATGGAACGCGTTGAATTCCGCGGTTGGGCGCACGTCCACGACCACAAGGCCCGGCGCGCCGGCCATCAGACGATCGGCCAGCTCCTCAGGCTCCATGTGGTCGCCGGCCGCGTCAACTTCGGCCATCAGGACTGCTTCGCCGGCCGGCCCGGAAGCGCGCGCCACGGGGCCGGTCGTGGGAGGCGCCAGGAAAAACAGTCCGGCCGCGAGCGCCACCAGCGCCACGCTGAACGCCTTGAGGAAGGGGGATCCAAGGTACAGCGAGCGGCCGGTGCGCAATTTTTCGACCCACTCCACCAGCCAGAAGACGGCGACGCCCGCGAGCGTCAGCGCGAAGATGAAAATATTGCGCGGGATGCCGAGCGTGGAGTAGACCAACTGCGTTCCGCGGTCGCCCGCCGTGTAGAGCGCGCCGATCACGGGAAAGAGCTCGTTGAACAGGATGCTTCCCGCGACGCTCCCGACGAGGAACACGAGCGCGTCGATCCTGCCCGCGGCTAGCCCGGCCGCGGCCGTGCCGGGACACCAGGCGCCCATGGCGAATCCGACGCCGAACAGCAGGCCTCCCGCGATCTGGGCGCCGTATATGGTCGGCATGAGGAAAATACTGTCCATTTGAATCCAGCCGAGCGCGGCCAGGAATGAAATTCCCAGCATGGCGGTAATGAGCGCGGTAAACATGACCTTTATTACGGCCATGTCTGTGAAATAAAAGACGCCCGCCAGGCGGCGCGAGCTGCTGAAGCCTGCCCGCTCCAGGGCGAAGCCGAAGCCGCAGCCGATCAGCAGCGACAGGAACAAGGCCCTTGGCGTGCCCAGGGCGTCAAGCGCGTATAAGGTTTCAATCATGCCACTGCCTCCTCACGAACCAGGCCGTCGCGTAGCCGCCGGCAAAAAGACAGATTAAAAATACCAGGCTGCCGGTAAGCAGGAGGGCGCCGCCGCTGAGCGCCTGGCCGGACGTGCACCCCTGCGCCAGCCGGCTCGCGAATCCGACAAGTATCCCGCCTGCCAGTGCGTATCCGAGGCGGCGACGCCTGGACGAGGCCGCGCCGCGCTCTACCTGTAAGCGGACGCGGTTCGCCAGGAGCGCCGAAATCAGCGCGCCGGCAAATGTGCCCGCGAACATGAACACGAGGTAATAATTCAGCGGATTCGCGCCCCATTTCCCGAAGTATTCGCTTCCCAGCGTGTGGGAAGCTGAGAAACACATGGATAGCGAGGCGCCGACACGGGCGATTCCGGCTGACGCGCCCAGGCCTGTCCCCAGGAGAACATATGAGGTCAGGAGCACAAAGCCGAGCAGGATTCCCGCCAGATAAGGATTCGCGTAGGGCTTCGGCCCGTCTGCGGAAATATTAATATTGTTTTTCATGGCTCAGCATCCGGCGCTTTTCTTCTTTGGCGGTTCCGGTTTGGCCGGCGGTGATCCGGCCGGGGGCGGCCCGAGAGCGGCAGGTTTGACGGAAGGCGGCGCGGCCGGTGGCCGGGAGCCTTGGGGCAGGGGCGCTGCCGACTCGTTCCAGTAAGCCTCCAGGCCGCCGAAAAGAACTTTGATTGGCCGCGCGGTTTTCTGCGCGAGTATGCCGCCGGCGGACATTGCTAGGGAACCGTCGCGGTCAACTATCACGAGCGGGACGGTTCCGTTCAGGTAAGCCGGGTTGGCGATGAGGTCGGCGACGTCAGCGTTCAGCGAGCCGGGCAGGCTGAAGTCCGCGAACTGGGCCGGAGGGCGGATATCCACCAGCTCGAAAGTTCCCGGCAGATCCATCAGCATCCGCTTGAGGTCAGATGCGGCGATACGGTCCGGGAGTTTTACTGCCCGCGCTGGGGATGCCGCCGCGCCATGCCCGGCGCCGGCGGCGCTGATGGTCGGCAGCCCGGCGGCAACCCAGGCCTCGCCGCCGCCTTCCATGTTGCGCACGTCCTTGAAGCCCATCTTGAGGAGCACCGAGGCGCCCATGCTCGAGCGGTATGCCGAATTGCACACGGTGAGCACCGGCATGTCGCCGGCCAGGCGCTTACCGTCGGTGAACAGCCTGTTGATGGGAATGTTGAGCACCTGGCCGATTCGCAGGGCCATCCACTCGCTGGGGAGGCGCACGTCGACAACGACGGGGGCCGTTCCCGACTGCATCTGCCGGTATAGTTCCTGCGGCTTGACAAGCTTGAGCGATCCGGAAGGCAGCCCCGCTTGTTTCCAGCCCTCCATGCCGTCCTTCAGGAAGCCGGCCGGCGAGTCATAGCCGATCCGCTTCAGGCGGGAGGCCGCCTCGCGGATTTCGCCTTCCGAGCCGACGAGGATGAACGGCTCGCCCCAGGGGATCATGATGCCGGTCCAGGTTTCAAAACGGCCGCGGATGCCTATGTTGATTGCTCCCCGCGGGTGAGCTTCAGCGAAGGGTTTGGCCTCGCGCGCGTCAATCAGCCAGGCGCCCTTCTGCGCCCGGGCGGCGGCTTCGGCGGCGGCCAGGGGCGGCGGCATGATTTTATCCCGGTCCACGAGCGGCGGCCCGTCGTGGTTCATTTTCGCGTTGTGCTTGAAATATTGCGGCGCGTCCGGCAGACCGTCTATGACAGCCATGACATAGGAAGTCAAATCGCCGTGCTGGAGATAGACATTTTCGCGGCGCTGCTCGCCGATCGTGGAGACGGGCTTGTCGCTCAAGTGGGCGCCGCAGAGCGAGCCGGCCCCGTGCGCCGGGAAAATGCGGGTATCATCCGGCAGCTTGGAAAGTTTTTCCTTCCAGGTATGGAAGCCCATCTCTGCCAGCGCGGCGGCGCTCATGCCTTCGCCCATCAGGTCGGGCCGACCGACGCTGCCGATGAACAGGGTGTCGCCGGTGAACATGAAGGCCGGCTTGTCCGCCGAGGCGGGCGTGTAGACCAGCATGCAGGTTCCGTCCGGGGTGTGCCCGGGCGTCATGATGACCACGCCGCGCAGCTTGCCGACCCGGACCTCGGCCTTGTCGGTAAGCGCCTTGTGCGGGTAGCCGGCGCGCGTTTCCGCGTTGATCAGGATCTCGGCGCCGGCGGCCTTGGCCAGTTCCATGTGGCCGGCCACGAAGTCGGCGTGCGAATGGGTCAGGTATATTTTTGTGATTTTAAGCCCAAGCTCCCGGGCATCCTCCAGGTAGCGGCTGATATCCCGCGCCGGGTCGACGATCATCGCCTCTCCGCCGCTGCCGAGCAGGTAGGAGTAATGCGAGAGCACGCCGAGGTTGTACTGCCGGAAAACAAAATCCGCGGTCTTCTGCTCCGTCTCCTTGACCAGTTGCAAGTTAGCGGCTTCGTCGCCGTGCTTGGCCGCTTCCGCGTCGCCGGCGATGGGCGCCGCCGCCCGGGAATGCGTTGTCGCGAAAACCAGAACCAGAGCAATCATTCCAAGCCATTTTTTGTAATTACCATTCATGCTTTTTCCTCCCGGATGCTTAAGCCGTTCATTTTCCGCAAATCATAGCGAAAGAAATAGAATTAATTCATATTATGAACTTTTTGTTTTAATAATAATAGCCGGCGAGATGATAGTCAAGACCGGAGGAACCTGCGTGCCCAGATTTAGAATTCCGGCGAATAATTACGCCGGAGGGGCTGCCAGGCGATGCGGAAGACCTTGACTGTCCGTACCTGGATATGGCTGCAATACGCTTCAAACCCCACTTTCGTGAACTTGCGGGAGTCGATGGGGTCGGGATCGGTCATTTCAAGGACCAGGTGTCCGTCCACGAATAAGAAACAATGGCCGTCAATGCTTCCCCCCTGGATCCGGTAGGTCCGCCCGGGATCGAAATCAAACAGCGGGGTCGCGGCGGTGAGCTTGTAATCGGGGGATTTTTCAATGCCCGCTTTCCCGGTCCACCATCCCTCCAGGCCGGCAACGTAGGCGGGGCCGCGCTGGTTCTTTTCCTTGTCCCAGCTGCCGTTCCACATGAAGTCGATGTCGTGCGTGCAGGGCAGGACCGTGCGCGCTTCGAAGTCCACCATGACGTTCCCCGGATAATCCCCGTTCAGGAAAACCATCCCCGGACAATTGTCGGGATTCTTTCCTGTCAGCCATCCTTCCCGGACCAGCCAGTTGCCGCAGTGAACGGTCCAGTTGGCGGAAAAGCTTTTATCCGATACCGGCTCATTGAATAGGAGCTCCGATTTTTCCAGGTCAATGTTCTTGCCCATTATTTCAAGCATAAGGTCATCTCCTTTATGCAACACGTCGCATGCATGTGGTTTGGTTGAATGTCTTTCACGTTTCCGGCAGCAATTTCCCCGGGCAAGAGTTCCGGTCAATATAGAGGATTCCCGGGGATTTTAAAAGGATGGAGGCGGGCAGGTCCGTCGTTGGTTTTTTCAGGGCGAAGAACCTTTCCAGTATCGGCCTTTTGAGGCCAAGGGGTACGATGGTGAATATGTTTTTTGCCGACACCAGGAGCGGGATGGTCATGGTTATGCCTTTTGAGGGGATGTAGCCGAGCGCCTTGAAGTTCGGGTCTTTCTCCAGCTGGCGTTTGGACTGTTCTGCAAGGTTGACCACCCTGACCCGGGCCTTGTCGTCAAAGTCAGTGTCAAAGGGCTCGTTCAGGGCCAGGTGGCCCGAGGTGCCTATCCCCTGGCAGAGAATATCAAGCGCTCCTTCCTTAAGGATAATTTTTTCAAAACGCCTGGCTTCCTTTTCCGGGTCGGGGGCGTTGAACTTCACAAGATGGACCCGCTTCGGCCTGACCTTGTCGTACAACTGTTTCTTTGTCTGATGTCCGCAGGTGAACTTCTCCGGCATCCGCGTGTCGTAAAAATCGTCCACGTTGAAGCAGATAATCTTCCGCCAGTCGATATTCCTTTCCTTTGCCAGGGCGTCGAGAAAAGTCATCTGGCTTTCGCCGGCCGCTAAGGCAATCCTGATTTCCCCGTCTTCGGCAAGCAGCTCCCTGATCTTGCCGGCGACGTCGGAGGCCGCTTTTTTCCCCAATTCAAACTCATCATTGCAAATAATCACCTTTGTCTTTCCATACCTCATGAAATTCCTCCTTTATGTTCAGTAAAATACGGGCGCAGTCACGCAATTATTCCCCCGGGATGATCGAAAATCATGTTTCACTTTATGAAAGTGGAGATCCAGTCCCCCAGGAAGTGCGCGATGATTATTACCAGCGCGGCGATGCCGAGATGTTCCCCCATCACTTTCCAGGGGCGCTTGCGTTCATTCCTGGCGATCAGGTAACTCAGGATTGCCAGCACGGCCATGCCCCACGCTACGCTGACAATGATTGCGGTGGAAAGCGGCAGAAGCAGTATCGGGACCAGGAACGTCATGGCAAAGAGGAACTTGGTCAGGAAGGTGGCCACCGTGGCGCGCCATACCTCGCGCTGGGAATGCTGGTTTTCGCCTTCCTCGGAAATATGGATTCCGAGCGCGTCAGAAAAAGCATCGGCGACGGCAATGGTCAGGATTCCCCCGATGACAATCGCCGCGGATTTTGTTTCCGAATGCAGGCCGACCATCAGCCCGAGCGTGGTAATGGCGCCCGATGTCAGCCCAAACGTTACCCCCTTGTTAAGCGTATGTTTCATAATTCACTTCTTATCGCCCAGCGGTGCGGATCTGGCGCGTTATTCATTGTTGCCTGCATCAGCTTTGTTGGATGCGACTAGCTTGCTTTAGGATTCAGGACAACGATACCCCAGGGATTAAGCGCGGGCAAGGAAATCTCCGTGCGGTCTCCGTTCACGATTGTTTGCGCCTTCTGCATTCAGCGATCCAGTCAGTTTGCGTGGAAAGCGTTTGCATCGCGAAATGTGTCGAGAGGGTCTTCGGTGTTGACCGGGCGCCTGATTCTGGCCGAGAAGCAGACCTCGCTATATCGCGGCGCGCCGGGCGCGCGCGTTGCCCTTTCAGCTGTCCCGGATAATGTTTTCAATGGCGTCATTTTATCAGGCGGAGTTTATTTATGAATTATCGCGGGGCTTAGGCAGAAGGCTTTGAACAAAGGTGTTCACGTTCGTGCAGTAACACGCGCAAGTTGAGAAAGTGATCGTCCAGTGGAACTGGAATACGTACTGGCAAATGAGGAAAATAAAGACAATAACGGCCATTCCGGCGGCGACCTGGTATGACTTGGCGTTATCGTCGGCGATTGCAGTCTCATTAATAATACCGAACCGGTACAGGAACAGGAAGAGAAGGCTGTTTAGGATGTTCCAGACTGGAAACACCGCGAGGAGCCCGTGAGAGCCCTTAAGCATGTACGCTCCGGCCATAATACCGATGAGGCCATTGGCCAGGACGGCGAAGTAAAGCATAAAGAACTTCTCGGTATCCGTTTTTTCATTTGTCTTGAACACGTGGTAAACAGAGAGCAAGGCTCCATAAAGCAGGTAAAGCAGCACGCCATAGATCGAGAAGAGCCTCGGATCGAATTCAGTGACCAGAAATTTATAAAGCGCGGCATTAAGATCCCTGTTCAGGAAATAGACCAGAAAAAACGAGAGGCTCGTCAGGAACAGAGAGAGCTCGTCGTAGCGCGGCACGAAGAAATTAATGAATGCGTTGCGTTTTGTTTCCGGCATCATGCTCTTTGCAGCCTGATATATAATAACAGAATGTTCTTTAGCCCATGAATTACAGGGGAAAACGGCTCAAGGCCGGACATTTCCTGCCCCTGACAATGCGTGGACTTACAGCATATACTTGATTAAAATAAACGTTTGTTAAACCTGAAAATTAGCGCCATGAATCGCAGCGGTGCGTGGAAAAGTCACGCCTTTGGAAGTAATCTGGGCGTGGGATCATCAACCCAACCTGCCGGTCGCTGGTTCGCGCCTTCCCGGTCACAGTCGCCAAGGTCCTGACGGGCGTTGTCCGCCAGCGCCATGAGCCGCCGGACAATATCCGGGTGTGCCCCGGCAACGTTGCCGGTCTCCCCGATATCATTGCGAACATCGTAAAGTTCCGCATCAACGCGCTTGCCCTTGGATTGATCTTTGGCAAGGCTGCTGAGTTTCCGTTCAAGCGGAAGATACAGTTTCCAGGGGCCGGCCCGGACGGCCTGCAGCTGGTGCATGTGATAGTAGAAAAATCCGGTCCGGTCATAGGACGAGACGGCATCGGGTTCATTGAACATGATCGGCCGGATGTCGTGTCCGTCTATGATCCGGTCGGCAGGGGCGGATGTCCCTGCAAGGCGCGCCACGGTCGGGAGTATGTCCATCATGGTCACGAGGTCATCCCGTACAACTCCGGCCGGCACCCGGCCGGGCCAGCGCACGATGCACGGGACCCGCTGCGCGCCCTCGGAGGTGTCGTAGCCCCAGCCCCGCAGCGGCGCGTTACTGCCCTGGCGCGGTTTCCAGCCGACCGCGCCGTTGTCCGAAGTCCATACCACGATGGTCCGGTCGGCGATTTTAAGTTCTTCAAGCGTCCCCAGGATTTCACCGCAGGACCAGTCCAGTTCCTCGACCGCGTCGCCATACGGCCCGTTGGCGGAGCGGCCCTGGAAGGCCGGGCTGGCAAAAGGACGGTCGGTGCTTCCGGGCATGGCGTGGGCCAGGTAAAGAAAGAATGGCCGCTTGGAATTTGCCTTGATGAAACTGATGCTTTCATCGGTATAGCGTTTTGTAAGGCATTGACGGTCGGCCGGCGCCTCAATTACAGTTTCATCGCGCATGAGCGGCAGCGGCGGCCGGTTGGGCGCCTGTTCGTTGGGAACCATGTCTTCGCTGTAGGGACAACCGAAGAACCGGTCGAAACCGTGCCGGGTGGGAAGGAATGGAATCTGATCGCCGAGATGCCATTTGCCGACGCAGGCCGTGGCGTAGCCCTGGTTTTTCAACAGGCGCGCAAGCGTTATTTCTTCCGGATGAAGCCCCTTCGGGTCAACCGGCATCAGGACGCAGTGGCCGCTTCCCCCCACGTGCATGTTGACGCGCCGCGGGTAGCACCCGGTGAGCAAGCTTGTCCGGGAGGGGGTGCACACGCCGCTGGCGCTATAGAAGCCTGTAAACCGGACTCCTTCCCGGGCGAGGCGGTCAATATTGGGCGTACGGTGATGAGAGCATCCATAGCACTGGAGATCCCCGTATCCGAGATTATCCATCAGCATGACAATGATATTTGGTTTTTGCATATTTGTCTCCATGCCCGGTGGTCCGGCAGTTCGCGATAAACGCATCAGCGTTGAGGCTGAGGTGCGGCTTCCGCGCCGGTAACCTTCGACACCTTTGCCGGACTTCCACTGCTTTGTCCCGCCTCGGACAGCGATCCATGGATGGAACATTCAGGTTCCCTGCCAAGCGGGTTAGGGGTATAATTTCCGCCCTTGGGACAAACCATGCCGTGCATGCCGCCATTCAGGTATTTGGAGACCTGGTCTTCAGGGATTATTGCCCCTGCCTTGTAATTATGCTCAAGGGCGGCGCTTTGCTTGGCTGAATCAATTTGCTTCAAATTGTTGACGCATTCCTGCCGCATGGCAATATCCCGGGCTTTGACAAAAGAGGGAATGGCGATGGCCGCCAGGATTCCTGCTATGGCCAGGAAGATCAGAATCGCGACAGGGGCCACAAGGCAGCCGATAAGCCATGGGAGCCCGGATTTTTTTCGGGAACATTTATTTCATTTCCGCATGACGGACATTTTATCGTGCTCATTATTCATTCCTCCTTTTGCTTTCCATGCCAATGTTCCGGCGCGCGCGATTTGTCATATTACCGCACAGCCGGCCGGCATGTAAATATTCTACCTTATGTTTGTCGGCGAATCTGGAAAATCATTGCTGTAAGTAAAGAAATATATGTCCGGATATTGTGTTTTGGCGTCGGAGTGCTTGCGCGTTGAATCAATGCTCCAGACGCGGGCTCCGGCCCACCAGTCCGGAATGTTCTGGATAAGAAGATCCATGTGATCATCATGGATAACGGCGCGTTTCAAGCCTTGCATGCGCAGGCTGCCGGGGAGATCTTTCGGGTAAAGCCAACCGGGATACAATTTGGAGTTTGCTTGTTTGTCAGCAATCATTTTCCTGGCGTCCACGACAGCCTGTTCCGGATGCGCAAAGACAATGTCTGCCGGACCGGGCGCTTTCCCGCAGCCTCCCGTTAAAAAGACGGCCGAAAATAATAAGCAGCAGCACGACCTTGGTATACTGTTGTATCGCATAATGCCTCAAACCAGACCGGGGCGGCGCCCGGCCTGCCGGTTCGCGCCATTATTATTCCCGGGTATCCGGAACGTCCGGTAAAAAACAACCAGCCAGCCGATGGTGTAAACCAGGAGCGCGCCCAGCGCGGCGAAGAAAACCGGTTCGTTCAGCCTGACGGTCTTTGCCAGGTTGGCCTGGAGCGCGAGCAGGCCAAGGACGAGAAGGAACAGGAACATCACGGCGCCGAGGTTCCACATTAAGCCCTGTATCTTTTCAATGGTCCGGGGTTTGTTGGCCGGGTCCAGCCAGTATTCCTTGTTCGGCAGGTTGACCAAGCTTGGCGGAAATAAAAAGATGAGGCGGTCGGTAAAGTAAAAGCAGCAAAACAGAATAACGTGTACGCCTGTTGTGATCAGGGCGTTAACCTGGTTGGAGGCCCAGCCATCCGCCATCCCGCCGGCGCCGAAATGAGTGGCGACGCGTTCTGGCAACACGGCAAGCGAGACCAGGGTCACCGCCACGTTGGCGATAAACATCAGTATAAATATTTTGCGCATCTGTTTCCTTCTTTCCGCAAGCGTCGCGGATCAGGCATGGTTCTCCGGCATTGCTGTGATTTTGAAGCGCTTCAGGTCGGCCATGCTTTCCCATTGAGGCAATCGTGGCTTCGTTCCTACAATTCGCACGAGGGGCGGGTTGCGGTCCGCCAGGGCGTTGATTTTTGCCCAGAGGGTTGTGTCTCCCCAGAACTGCGGGGGCGAATCGGCCTTTGAAACGGCCTTGAAAATATCCGGCGGAGTTGCATGGCCGGCGCGGATTGCTTCCAATGCAAGGCGCTCAAGCTTACCGATACCGGTGGCCGGGTCCGGTTTTTCCTGGAGCCAGCGGGCGGCGGCGGCGGGCACCCGGGGCAGGGGAGCTTCGGCCAGGCGTGATAAACCTGAGAGCAGCGCCGGATCGTTGGTGGCAAAAGCCTCGTCCACGGCCGCGGCGAAATTGACTTGGGAAGCGGTGACCGGGCGGCGGTCGCCGTAGAGCGAAAAGAGCTGTTGCGGCTCAAGCTGGCTAAGGCCGTGGAACGGGTTAATTCCAGGGAACGAATCGACGCATAGAAGTTCCGTTTTTGCCGCGCCTTTGAGCTTAAGGCAGGCAAGGATGTGGGCGAGCATCGCCTGGTCAAAGAGACAGGCGTCAAACCAGAGGACGATATGTCTTCCCGGGGCGGCTTCCGCCAGGAGGCGGTACTGCTTATTCAGTGTTTCCAAGACTGGCCCGGCTTTAAGCCCGCCCGCGGTGGATCGCTCGATGAAAAGCGCGCGGGCACGAAGTGTGTCGTCATCCGGCCATCCGGGTCTGCGGGGGCCGTCATAAAGTATGTCGTGCCAGACAAAAACTTCCCCAGGCAGCCCGGCTTTTGCCAGGCTTTTCCCCGCGCAGTCGCCGCTGGTGATATTAAGAGTGTTTTTCATCCGCTCACGCTCCCCGGCTGCAATTGCGAAACTTTTTTGTAATAAGATAAGCCAGCAAAACCGCCAGCAGGGCGCCGGCCAGTGCGGCCGCCACCAGCCCGGCCGCGGTTACGTCCGGGGTGCGGGTCAGAAAGCGCGTCCAGGCTATCGTCGGGACAATGTTCAGCCACGGGAGAACGGACGGCAGCGGCTGCAGAAGGAGCAGGTAGTAAGCCATGTCTTCCCATCCGGTGGCAAAGAGGATTATTCCCGCAACGGCCAGGCGATTGTCGCCGGCGGACAGGCCGAACATGGCAAACAAGGCCAGCCCGAATGGGATGAAGGCCACGTGCCAGTAAAGAATCCCCGGGCCGGCCTCCAGTTCGCTCTCCTTGATTTTATGCGCCGCGATCAAAGGCTTGTAAATCCATTCGAGGACGGCGACGTCCAGCATGGCCAGCCACAGCAGGCCGAGCGCCAGGATGACCACCATGCGAATCATGTCCCCGCGCCACGATGTTCCGTATGCATTCATGCGCTCTCTTATTTCAGTCACCAGTGCAGCACGTTGGTCATGTTTTTTTACGCCGGCAGGCATTTTCCTCAGGCCGGATATCAGTCCATCCACCAGCGGGCTGGAGCAGTGCCCTCCAGCTGCGCCGGCGCAACCATATTCGTCTTCATGCGGTTATCAGGCCAAATTTATGCGTGAACATCTAATTTTTTACTCTGTGTAAACGCCGGCTCCCCGCGAACCGAATTAACCGCCTGCTGTGCCTTGTCAAGCTGTCCAGTGGTTCCGAAGATGGCAAGCCATACCGCCCCTTCGGCTCCGCCGATGCCGCCCGCGGCGGCGGGGATGGCCTCGACATCGGCAAGCACGCGCAGGGCTTCAATTTCCGTGAATATGCGGCCCGGAACCACCCAGAGGGTCGGGCCCTTGCCATCGAAATCCCTGTTGAGCCGTTCGGCAACTTCATTGAGATCAGCGGTTACGCTTTTTTCCAGCCCGGCAGGGTGAAGGTAACAGATTCTCCGCGCGACGGCCGTTCCCAGCGCCGCCCCGACGCCGCCCCCGGTGGGATGGCCTATGAGCACGGCCGCCTGCCTGCGTTCGTAGTTGATGGCGTTCACGCCTTTGACGTACACGTCGCCCGGGCCCATGTCTGAGAGCGCCTCGACGGCCTTGATA
>Ga0351932_1125_pt1 | contig 25130 bp, 18 predicted proteins | sample TotcelHT113001L8_FD_206847 | JGI IMG/M metagenome (GOLD analysis project Ga0351932, IMG submission 206847) | Enriched cells from coal bed in the Powder River Basin, Montana, United States - Total cells T11 rep2 HSBNCT.T11.300.1.L8 ... | reverse complement strand
GCCCGGCTCGCTGCCAGCCGCTCGTTGTTGAGCTGTCGCCGGATCGTAGGGTCGAATGACCATCGAGTACATGCAAACCCAGTTCGGCGACGACATCACCACCGAACAGACCGACCAGGGAGTCAGCCCTCGCACCATAAACGTGCCGCTTTCGTCGGTGACAGCTTGCGCGACAACTTTGCGATCCACCAGAAAGCTGACGACGGTGTTGGGGATCGGTACCAACAACAACGAGCTGCGATCGATATAGGTCACGCGGCCGACGGTGGTCCCGTCGGGACGCACGTACAGTCCGCGGCCTGGGTGGTCCGCCGCGCCGCGGTACGGGCGAGGTGGTGGGGGTACCTGGGCCATGGACGGCGCCGGCAAGATCTGCGATTCCCCAGATAGCGGCAACTCCCGCTCCGGCGCATCCGCCGGGGCCGCCGGTTGTGCGTCTGGGGCGACTTGCGTTTCGGCCACCTGGGGATCGGGGGTTTGCGCCGTATCCACCTGGGGATCAGCCGTCTGCATCTCGGCAATGGTGACCCCCAACAAGCCCAACAGGGCAAGCACACCGACACTGGATGCCAGGTTCAATTTCACTGTTCCGTCTCCTGATGTTAGCGTCGACTTGATCCGCAGACCTTAGACACTGCCCCTTTATACGGATACAAATTTACCCGATCCTCCGGGGAATGCAATCACTGCAATCATTAAAATTTCACAAATTTTCCCGGCGGCGCATCCGAGGTTTTTGCGGATTCCGGTCGCGGTCCTGGCGCTCGCGGGCTGTAGATTTCATCGTAACCAGGGGGGACCCGCCCTGTCTTCAATGACCGGAGTGATCGAATTTTCGGCCCAAATGACAGGCAAGCTGCCTGTCGCGACGGTTAAACCGAGTCTGCTGAGTTGACCGCCCGTGGCCTGCGGGCGCCGACCGCAGGTCGGTGGTCGCTGCCGGAATCACGGATCTCCGCTCTGCCGCTCGCGGTCGAGGATCGTTTGGTTTTGGGGCTACAGCGACGACTCTTGAGGACTGTCCCCGCCCGAACCGCCCGATCGCCGCTGGCGGTGCATCGAGGAATTTCGGTCGTGGCGATGCTGCAGGGATTTGAGTGCTGCCAGTTCGCCGGCGACCGCGCCGCTGCGATAACCGACGAAATATCCCGCGATCAAACCGCCAAATGCGGCACCAAAACACACGAGGGTCGCCATCTGATCCATCTATTAAGCCCCCTATGAAAACGTTGAATAAAGGACGTCGTCGCCGAGGAATGTACCAATTCGACCTTCAGTATAGTGGCCGATGCGCGGGCCACCAGTGGGAAGGCAGGCAAAAACAACGACCATGATGAAGCGCGGACTCCAACGGGAGCGAAGCGTCGGACGCCATTAAATCAACAGCCCGCTTGCCGGGCGAGGGCTCTCAGGTTCCCTGGCCACGATGGCAGACCCCGTTCGTGGCCGGAAAGCCTGAGGATCTCGCCGGCAAGCGGCGAGGATTCGGGAGGTGCAAGGGGAAAAAGGAGGAGGCGGAGGCAGACCCCGTTCGTGGCTGGAAAGCCTAAGGATCTCGCCGGCAAGCGGCGAGGATTCGGGAGGTGCAAGGGGAAAGAGGAGGCGGAGGCAGGCCCCGTTCGTGGCTGGAACTAAGGATCTGGCCGGCAAGCGGCGAGGATTCCTCGATCTTTCAACAAAACTGCGGCAATCCGAGTTTTCGTTGAATCCGCTACAGGCGTTAGACGATCAATAACCAAGAGTAATGGTTTATTCCCTACGATCGCCACCGCCTCGTATGGGTGGTACGGTTTCTCGTTGCCGCTGGCAACGCACGATTTGGATACGCGAGGGGGCATGATTATGTACCAGGTGGGCAGGTTCTCGTCGCCACTTTCGCCGCGGGCCATCGCGAGACCATCGAGATCCCGTGTCGAGTGGGTTGTTTCTCGCGTCTTGTGGATGCTGCTGGCCGGCGTGCTGGTCGCTGCCGGCGGGGGCTGTTCGATGCTGCAAGGCGTGCGCGACTATGCTCAGTACAACGACGATACGGACAGTTTCGTCGTCGGCTGGCGAAACTATGTCTGGGCGAACAAGGCGTGGCATGCACGCAAGGCGTACTATGCCGGCGAAGCGCAGTTGAACGATTTTGGGGAGGGTTTTCGGGCGGGCTATCGGGACGTGGCCTTTGGCGGCAACGGGTGTCCGCCCGCGTTGCCGCCGCGGGGTTACTGGAGCTGGAAATACCAGAGCCCGGAAGGCCAGGCCAAGATGGCGGCCTGGTTTTCGGGATATCCGCACGGGGCTCGAGCGGCGGAGGAAGAATGTGCGGGCAATTGGCGGAGGATCGCCATGTCGCACGTGATTGAACAGCAGTATTCGCCGGAGTTCGAACAAGCGCAGATCCTGCGCCGCGACGGTTCGAATTTCCCCCAGCCCACGGACGTCCCCAACCCGGCGTACGACATTCCGGGGTCGGATTCGCAGCACATGCCGCCGGCGGTTCCTCGTGACGGGTATCTGCCCCGCCCCTGGCCCGCCGCGCAGGGAGCACCGCCCGTCGAGTCCGGACAGCAGGCCGGCGCGCTGCCGCGATATTGGACGCCCACGTTGCCGCCGGACTCGGCGCCCTGGGACAACCGCCAGGCGAGCGTCTTGGATGGCACGTATGCCGGCAACTACTAAAGCAGGCGTCCGCCCTGCAGGGGCGGACGAGGAATTGGACGATTCGACCGGAGATTTCCGAGCAGACCCAGTGAGAAGAGCCATGTATATTACCTATCAGGACTTGCCGAAAACGACGAGCGAGAACCGCGAGGCTGGCCGAACGCTCGGACGGCGTCGCGTGTTGGTGGCCAGCGGCTTGTTGCTGTTATTGTTCAGCAGCGGCTGCCAGTCGGTTCTGGCACCCATCAACGGCGTACCGGCCGGACGGCTGCCGGCAGAGTTTTTGGCCAGCCCCAAGAACAACCTGGTCCCGATCGACATCGCCCGTTTGCGGCAAGAGCCGCCGCGGGAGTACCTGTTGGATTCGGGCGACATCTTGGGGATCTATATCGAGGGCGTGTTGGGCGAGGTGGACGGGGTACCGCCGTTCCACATGCCAGACCGCAGGGACAGCACCCTGCCGCCGGCGATGGGTTATCCCGTGCCGGTGCGGGAGGATGGCACGCTGCCGCTGCCGCTGGTGCCACCGTTGCGGGTCAACGGGCTGACGCTGACGCAGGTCGAGAATGTGGTTCGCCGAGCGTACACGGTGGACCAGCAGATTCTGCGTCCCGGCAAGGACCGGATCTTTGTGACGTTGATCAAGGAACGCACGTACAAGGTCGTGGTGATGCGGCAGGAAGCGGGGGCGAACATGCGAAACCGCCGGCAGGCGGATTTGGGCAACGCGGACTACGCCGCTACGCTCAGTCAGGTGGTAGAGTTGCCCGCTTATCAGAACGATGTGCTGCACGCCTTGGCAGCGACGGGCGGATTGCCGGGCGAAGATGCCAAGAACGAGGTCAAGATCCTGAAAGGGAGCGTGGCCGATGCCCGTGCGCGGGACGCGTACGTTCAACAGTTCTACTCCGTTCCACCGGCGGATCCCTGCTTGTGCTTTCCACCGCTGCCGGACGATCCCAAGATCATTCGCATCCCGCTGCGGTTGCGGCCGGGCGAGATCCCCACGTTCAGGGTCGACGATATCATCCTGCAAAACGGTGATACCCTGATGATCGAGAACCGCGACGCGGAGATGTTCTATACGGCCGGGATGCTGGGCGGCGGCATGCATCCTCTGCCGCGAGATCGCGACCTGGACGTGCTGGAGGCCATCGCCTATGCCGGCCAGAACATGTACGGCTCGCGCGGTGCGGGCCAGGGCATGGGCGGCGGCGGTTTTAATGTCGGCAGTATCGGCGGAGTCCCGCCGGGGCGATTGTTCGTGCTCCGCAAGACTCCCTGCGACGGCCAGATCATTATCGAGGTGGATATGGCGCGGGCGCTCCACGATCCGGGCGCGCGGCCGCTGGTCCAAGCCGGCGATACGTTGATGCTGCAGTACAAGCCGACCGAGGAGATCCTGAACTTTGGGATCGGCACGTTCTTTGTCTTCGGCATCCAAGAATTGTTCCGCCGGTGATGATGCGTTCCTGCCGCGACGAGAAATCACGTGCCGCCAGCCTGTGCGACGGGCAAGGCGGTGCGAACCGCGGCGGGGATCCGCGTGGGTCGCTGGGCGGTGCGGTCGAAGAATACGACCGTGGTTTGCCCGTCGGCGACGATCTGCTGTTGCGTGTGGCTGTAGACGGCATGGGCCAACGTCATGCGGCTGCGGCCCAACTCGGCCACACGCGTGCCGACGCAGATCGTGTCGGGATACGTCACCTGGCGGCGAAAGTGACAGGTGATCGACGCGACCAGCGGGACCAGATCGGTGCCGTTCATCAGGTGGTCCAGGCCGTTTTCCTCCAGCAGCCGAATTCGCGAGGTCTCGAACCAACGCAGCGGGACCGCGTTGTTGACGTGGCCAAAGGCGTCCTGATCGCCCCACTGGACGCTCAGCGTCACGACGGCCGCATAGCCGGACAAGGCGATTGGTTTGCTCGGCGGGGGCGATGTCATGCCGTGTCCTTTCTGGCGGGGCGACGAGCGAGACTGCTGCGAGCTGGCCGCCGAAACAGATAGCCCTGGGCCATGTCCGAATGCCGGCGGCTGGCGTGTCGCTGGGCTCGAACCGCCGGCTCGTCGCCGGGGGATTCGTCGTTACCCGCCGAACGGATCTGCCTGGCTGGGCGGGCCGTCTGTGGGCGGGCCGTCCATCTGCGGCATGAACGTCTGCATGATCTGCTGGATGACCTGATCGAACTCGGCTTGTGTCTTGGCCGCCAGCAGCTGGTCCAACACGCCTTGGATCATCTGCATGGGCAGGACGATTTGCATCTTGTTTTTCTTCAGGTTTTCCGGCATGGTCGTCGTCAGCGCGGTCTTGGCCGTTTGCATCTGTTCGGACCATTGGTCGACCATTTCCTTGGGCAGCCATTTGCCGTCCACGCGGACGACCTGGTGCTGTTCGGTCCCGTCTTCGTTTTCGATCTGCAGGGTGGCCGTGTCGCCGTCGATGCGGACGGTCGAGAATTTGGCGTTGGCGATTCCGGCCAGCGGCATGGCCTCGACCGGGATGGCCGGGAACTCGGTCAGCGCCAGTTTCTGGTCGTCGGCCGTTTTGGCCAAGACGGCCAGTTGCTCGGCGATCTTCTTGCCCGTTCCGTCCAAGAAAACGCCGATGTCCAGGGTTTTCAACTTTTCCAGATCGGCCAGTTCGCTGGCCACAATCGCTTCCAGGACGCCGACCAAGGGGTCCCAGTTGTCGGAGATGGCGGTCGCGCCGCCGGGCGCTTGGGCCAGGGCCGGCTGGTTCAGCAGGAACTCCTTTTTTTCCTTCAGGACGCGCAGGACCTTTCGAACGAGCCCCGAGCCGGCCGTCCAGACGTCGGCGTCCATGTTGGCGGCAAAGGTATGAATCAGGTCGTTGACGTCGCGCTGATAGCCGGACGGCAGGGCGTCCCACATCGCTCGCAGGTTGCCCGCTTCCAGGTTCGCCTGCAGGGCCCGGGCCACCGCGTCGGGCGTATCGTCTGCGGCCGGGGCGGCCGGAGCCGCGGACATGGCCAGGCGACGAGCCAAATCCTGGCTTTCGCCACTGAGCCTGGCCAGCGGCACTTTGATGGTCGTGCCGTTGGGCTTTTTCAAGAACAGATCCGCGCCGCGAATCCCCAGGAATTCGGCTTCGACCTGGAACTGTCCGCTGCTGTCCGTCCAGACCTCGGCCACCGCAGGGCCGGCCAGGCACGCGCAGAGGGCGGCGGCGGTGCAGAGGGCGGCGGCCCAAGGGTGCCGGTGCCCGCGGCGGATCGCGCGGTGGGGCTGGGGAGAGCGGGGGCCGGCAAGGCGGGAAACAGGGGTTGGCAACAAGTGGTTCATCGGAAAAAGCCTCCGGTACGAGAATGGCGGACGTACATGCAGGGATTGTGGGCGCGGCACGGCGGACGCACCGGCTCGATCGTCTGCGGTTTGACTGCCGGTTATTGTCGCCGTTTCGTTCGTCGGCTGCAAGGGTAAGCGGCCCGTGGGTTAACGGTCCGTGGGTTGAAACCCAGGGCTATTGCGTCCGGCAGCCGCTACGCGGCAGATCCCTCATTTCCCGATGCAGAAGCGGCTGAAGATCCGATCCAGGATGTCTTCCGTGTAGACCGCGCCGACGACCTGGGCGAGTTCGTCCAGGGCCAGGCGGAGTTCGGCGGCGACCAGCTCGTCGCCGCCGACCTGCTGGTCGTCGGCAAGTTTCCGGGCGTTGGCAAGTTTCCCGGCGTCTGGTTCCCCGCCGGGGACCGCTTGTTGCGCGAGCCGCACGGCGGCGGCGGCGCGGCGCAGGCTGTCGCCACAGCGGATGGCCGTGCCGGCGACCACTTCCGAGTCGTTCCGGTCTGCGGTGAGGCTTTGGTAAATGGCTCGCTGCAGGGCTTCGAGGCCCGCGCCGGTGTGGCTGCTGGTCGCAATCGCTTGGCAGCGCAAGTCCGTCGCGTGCGGCAGGTCGGTCTTGGTCAATACCAGGATGCGATTCGCGGGCGTTTCGAGTGTATCGCGTTCCCAGGCGTTCAAGGGACGCGTCGCATCCAGGCAGAACAGCTGCACGTGCGCTTGGCCCGTCTGCTGTGCGGCCAGCGTTTTTGCCGACCGGGCGACGGGTTCGCTGGCGGCGGTGTCCCAGCCGGCCGTGTCGACCAGTCGACAGTCCAGTCCGGCGATATCGACGGTCCGGGTCAAGTAGTCGCGCGTCGTGCCGGCGTGCGGCGAGACCAAGGCGGCCTGTGTGCCGGCCAGGGCGTTCATCAGGCTGCTCTTGCCCACGTTGGGCCAGCCCGTCAGGACCACGCGAAACGGCTCGTCGGCACGATTTCGAGTCGCCAGCTGGGCGGCCAGCCGCGCAAGACCTTGGGCGACGTCCTCCAGTTGCTGATGCAGGTCGTCGTCGGCAATGAATTCGATGTCCTCGTCGACGAAATCCAAGCCGGCTTCGACCCGGGCCAACAGATCCAGCAGCTGGTTCCGCAACTGGTGCAGCGGTCCGGCCAATCCGCCGGCCAGTTGCCGAAGGGCGATGTCAAGCTCGATCCGGCTGCCGGCATCGATGACCGCCAGCACGGCTTCGGCTTGCGTCAAGTCCAGACGTCCGGCCAGGAAGGCTCGCAACGTGAATTCCCCGGGCCCGGCCAGTCGAGCTCCTGCGGCGCAGACGGTGGCCAGCGTCGCGTGCAGCACGGGCGGCGCCCCGACCGTGTGCAGCTCGGCCAGCGGCTGGCGGGTATAGCTGCGGGGTCCGGGCCAGAGGTACAGATCGGCGGGGACGTCGCCCAGGGGATCGCCGAGGGCGATGCGGCCCGGGACGACGGTCGGGTGCGCGAGGCCGGCCAGATCTTGGCCGCGGCTGCAGCGGAAACAGCCGCTCAGGCAGGCGACGACGGCGGGCCCGCTGATCCGGACCAGGCCCCGGCAGGCGCCACCCGGTGCGGAAGCGATCGCGGCAATCGTGTCGTCGGCATTCATGGGGGCCTGGGGGCAGGGGATTCCGCACAGCACACGGGCGGTTCCGTGTGTTTTCAAGGACCGTGTGAGCGGCATTGGGCGCTAGATGGTCGGGGGTTCGGTCTCCTCGCCGGTTTCGTGCAGTTCCTTTAACTCCTCGATCAACAGCCGGATTTCGTTTTCGTATTCGCTGGACATATTGCTGATGACCAGCTGGCGCAGGAACGCGGCGGCGCCTTCCTTGAGCATCGCGGCGGCTTCGGCATCGGGGAACCGCAGTTGCGGGTCGGGCGCGATCAGACCTCGGCAAAAGCTCATCAGCAGTTCGTTGCAGGTCACTTCGGCGGGCAGGATCGTCGCCAGTTTCTGCGGCAGCGTCCGCTTGGCCTCCAGCAGCTCGCGGTAGGTTTTCAAACCGGCCATCGGCTGGCGGCCGGACAGCAACTCGATCAGCACGTACCCCAAGGAAGCCAGATCGCTACGGGGCGTGATCTCGCCGCCGTCCAGCACTTCGGGAGCCGCATAGAACGGCGTACAGGTGCGAATCGGCGGCGGATCGTCCATTTCAAAGGCCGAGCCGGTATCGATGATTTTGGCGTTGCCGGTCCGCTTGAGCATGATGTTCGAGGGCTTGATGTCGCCATGCACGATGCCCTCGCGATGCAGGGCGGCCAGGGCCATCAGGCACTCCTGGACGATCGCCACCGCGACTCCCGGCTTGACCCGCGTCTGGTCGGGCCCGGCCGTGGCGAGCACATTGTTGATGTACTCCCAGCGTCGGGTGCTGACCCGCGAGGCGATGCGTTGCAGCGTTTCCTGGGCCAGCAAATGGCGGAGATCGAAGCCGTCGACCCACTCCATCAGCATCATGCGGATCCGGTCGTAATCGACGAAATTCAGCACGGACAGGAGATTGTCCTGCTGGATGCGGGCGATCAGCGCCGAGACGTGAGCGATCCGCGCCATGGCTTCGTCGTACCCCCGGGCGTCGTCGTAACGCTCGGGCGCGAAAACCTTGACCGCCACGGGAACCGTGAAACCGTCCGCTCCCCGATGTTCGGTCAAGAACACGATGCCTTGCCCTCCCGCTCCCAGCCGCCGATGGAAATGGGAATGGATCGTCCAGGGAAAGTACTTGGATTTGACCAAACGCTGGTAGCGGGCCGATAGTTCGCCGCCGTCAGCCGGCATGTCGGAGGCGTGACCGCGAGTCATCGTGGCGTTCAGATCGTGGAACGTCGTGGTCAGCATAAGGGTCATCCCAACGGGGTTTGGTGGTGGGCGGTGCCGGGAGGATTGGCGTGTCGCGGGGCGGACACTTTCCTGTTCTCGCCCCATGTTCGCGCCCCGATCGTTGGCAAAGGCATCGCGACGTTATCATAGTCCGCAGATAGCCCGTTCGTCCAGGCGGCTTTTCCCGTTGGGCGGGAAAACCACCGCCGGCGCCGCTTCGTCTGTATTGGTATCCTGTGAAATCCTGAGATGGGAAAACCCGAGATGAAGAATCCCGAGATGTGAAATTCTGAGATGTGAAATTCTGAGATGTGAAATCCCGAGACCTTTGTTCCACGCCGAGGAGTACGTGACCATGAGACGCCGAGTTTTTGCTTTTGCCCCTTGGTTGTGTTGCGGCCTGGTCGCCTGGCTGGGCGGCTGGATTTGGCAGAGTCGGGCGGCGGATCGGGCGGCACAGCAGGCACCTTGGGCTCAAGCGGAGCTGGGGATAGCCGGGACGGAGGCCTTGGGGGGGCCGGATCGGTATCTGACGTTCTTGAGTACGGACAAGCCCGTGTATCGCGGCGGCGAGACGGTTTTTGTGCGGGGCGTCCTGCTGCATCATGCCACGCGGCAGCCTTTGCCCGCCTTGGAGCAGGCTACGGCCGTGGTCGAGATCCGCGGTCCCAAGGGCGACGTGGTCGCGTCGGGACAAGTGCTGACCGAGGACAGCGTGGCCGGCTTTCAGTGGACGGTGCCGGACGGCCAGCCGGGCGGCCAGTACGCGGTCCACGCGACGTATCCGCTGGCGGGCTATGCTCCCGCCCAGCGGCATTTCGACGTCCGCGCGTATCGGGCTCCGCGGCTGAAGACGCAGATCAAGTTCCTCCGCGACGGGTACGGGCCGGGGGACGAAGTGGTCGCCACGTTGCAGGTCCAGCGGGCCGAAGGCGGCGTGCCGGCGGGGGCGGCGGTGACGGTGACCGCGCGGGTGGACGGCGTCGAGGTCTTTCGCGGGCCGGCCGCCGTCGATGACCAAGGCGTCTGTGTGGCCCGATTCCAGCTGCCCCAGCAGATGACGCGCGGCGAAAGCGTGCTGGCCTTGGCGATCGAGGACGGGGGCGTTCTGGAGACCGCCAGCAAAACGATTCCGATCCTGTTGCAGACGGTGGACCTGGCCCTGTATCCCGAGGGCGGCGAATTGGTCGCCGGTCTGCCCAACCGGGTGTATTTCGAGGCATTTACTCCGGCCAAGAAACCGGCCGACCTGGCGGGCCTGATCGTGGACCAGGACGGCGCGGAGGTGGCCCGCTTTCGCAGCGAACACGAAGGCCGAGGGCGATTCGAGTTGACGCCCAAGGCGGGCGGCAAGTACGCCTTGAAAATCACCGAGCCCTCCGGCATCTCAACGCAATATGCGCTGCCGGAGGTGCAAGCGGCAGGGGTCGTGCTGCGAGCCGAGAAGGAGGTCTACCAGCCGCAGGATCGCGTGACGCTGGCTGTGGCCGGCATGCCCGCCGATCGGCCGCTGGTGGTCACGTTGGCCAAGCGGGAGAGGATCCTCGCGCGGACCGAGGTTTCCCGCAGCGAGGTGACGGCGGATTCGCTGCAACCGGTCGAGTTCTCGTTGCAGACGGCAGATCCCGACGGCGTGCTGATCGCCACGGTGTGGGGGCCGGACGGGAGGCCGTTGGCGGAGCGGCTGGTATTTCGGCAGCCCGGCAAGGCGGTGAACATCAAGATTTCGGCAGATGCTGGGGTGTACGTGCCCGGGGGGACGGCCCGGATCACGTTCGAGACCAGGGACCAGGACGGCCAGCCGGTCGACGCCGTGGTCGGGGTGACGGCCAGCGACGACAGCGTGCTGGAGATGATCCAGCGCCGCGACCAGGCGCCGCGTCTGCCGGTGATGGTGCTGTTGGAGAGCGAGGTTCGCGAACTGGCCGACGCCCACGTGTACTTGGACGGGGACGACGCGCTGGCGCCGCTGGCGGTGGACCTGTTGCTGGGGACGCAGGGCTGGCGGCGATTCGCCTTGGTGCATACCGACCCGTTGCTCCGCGAGCATGGCGACGCGGGGCGGCGCGTTCTGGCGTTGCGAATGGCGGTCAGGCGGGAACGCGAACGGTTTTTTCGAGGCGGGCTGGTGTTGGATGGTGCGGAGCTGGATGGTGCGGAGCTGGCGATTCCGGAAGCGGCGGCGATGCCGATGGAATTTGGGATGCCGGCCGCGGCGATGGGGGCTGCGCCGTCGGACGCCGTTGCGGCCGGGCCGGAACCGGTCGCCGCGGGGCTTGACGAGCCGGCCGCGGCGGAGCGATTTGATGACCAGGCCAAGCAGCGGGCAAACGAAGCGGAACCCGCGGTCGCTTCGCGGCCCGCTCGCGACGAGGCGCTCGGCGGCAAACGGGAAGAGATGGCCGAAGCGTTAGAACAAGGCTTGGCCGCCGCGGCAAGGGCGCCGCTGATCGCCGGGGATCGCGTCGGCCAACTGCGCAACGACTTCGTTCCCGTGCGCATTTATGCGCACCAGGTCCGCAGCGGTCGCCAGCCCAATGAACGGACGGATTTCACGGAAACCCTGTTCTGGCACGCCGGGATCCGCACGGGCCCGGAGGGCACGGCGACGATCGAGTTCGACTTGAACGACGCGGTGACCAGTTTCCGCGTATTTGCCGACGCCTTTACGGCCGGCGGTGCGGTGGGCGGCCAGTCGCTGCAGATCGAATCGGTCGAACCGTTCTATGTGGAGCCCAAGCTGCCGCTGCAAGTCACGATGGACGACGTCATTCGGGCGCCGATCGCGATCGTCAACGCGACCGGCTCGGCCTTGGAACAGGCGACGGTCCGGATCACGACCCAAGCGTCGCAGACGATCGAATCGCAGATCCCGCCGTTTGCCATCGGGGCCGGCGAACGGACGCGGAAGATGATGCGCGTCCGCGTGGGCAACTTTCAGGGCCGAATCGAATTCACGCTGGCGGCTGCGGCCGGTCCTTACGCCGACCGGGTTACCCGCAGCATGCTAGTCAAGCCGCTGGGCTTTCCCGTCGAGGACGGCGTCGGCGGTTTGATCCGCCCCGACGATACGGTGTCGCACGAGTTCACGATTCCCCCGGACCTGGTCGGCGGCAGTCTGGCGGCGCGGATTCTGGTTTATCCCACGCCGCTGGCCAGTATGACCGAGGCTCTGCAGCGGCTGATTCAAGAGCCCTACGGCTGTTTCGAGCAGACCAGTTCCACGACGTATCCGCTGGTCATGGCCCAGCAGTACTTTCTGTCGCATCAAGGCGTCGATCCGGCGCTGGTCGAACGCAGCAGCGAGATCCTGGCCAAAGGCTACGAGCGATTGCTGGGGTTCGAGTGCGGCGGCGGCGGGTTCGAGTGGTTTGGCAGCGATCCCGGGCACGACGCGCTGACGGCGTATGGTCTGTTGCAATTCACGGACATGGCGCACGTCCGCCACGTGGATCCCGTGATGCTGCAGCGGACGCGCACGTGGCTGCTGGCCCAGCGCGATGGACAGGGCGGTTATGCCCGCAAGACGCACACCCTGCACACCTGGCTGGCCGACCCCGAAGTGGCCAATCCGTATAACACGTGGGCGCTGTTGGAGGCCGACGTCGACGGCGATTTGACGCGCGAGGTCGCCTGGGTGCGGGACGCGGCCGAACGAACGCAGGACACGTATGTCATGGCCTTGGCCGCGAATGTGCTGGCCCTGGGCGGCGATCGAGAGGGCGCCGATCATCTGCTGGACAAGCTGGCGGGCAAGCAGACGGAAAACGGGGCCCTGGCCGGCGCCGTCACCTCGGTCGTCGGCAGCGGCGGCGAGGCGTTGGCGATCGAGACCACGGCGCTAGCGGTGCTGGCGTGGTTGAGGAATCCGCGTTATGCGGACAGCGTCGAACGGTCGATCCAGTACCTGGCCGAGACCTGCAAGGCAGGCCGCTTTGGCTCGACGCAATCCACGGTTCTGGCGCTGCGTGCCATCGTGGCTTACGACCAATCGCGAGCCCGGCCCAAAGCGCCGGGAACGTTGCAGTTGGTCGTCGACGGCAAGCCCGTAGGCTCCGCCGTCGAATTCACGGCCGAAACGCAGGGCGTTCTCGAACTGCCGGACGCAGCGGCCGTGCTGCGACCCGGCAAGCATCAGGTGCAAGTCCGGATGACCGGCGGTTCGCAAATGCCGTACTCGGTCGCGGTGACGTACCATCGCCTGAAGCCCGCTTCGTCCGAGGCTTGTAAACTGCATCTGCAGGTGGCGTTGCGGGACGATGTCGTGGACGAAGGCGATGTGACCGAGGTGGCCGTTGCCGTCGTCAATCGGACGGGGGAGACCCTTCCGATGCCGCTGGCGATCATCGGCGTGCCGGGCGGCTTGGAGGTCAGCCACGATCAACTCAAGGAGTTGGTGGGGGCCGGCAAGATCGCGGCTTACGAGGTGTTGGGACGCGATGTGGTGCTGTACTGGCGGGCGCTGCAAGCGGAGGAACGCGTCGAATTGCCGATCCGGTTGATCGCGGCCGTCCCGGGAACCTACACCGGCCCGGCCAGCCGGGCGTACCTGTATTACACGGACGAGCACAAGCACTGGACGGAGGGGCTGAAAGCGGAAATCCGGGTGCGGGCGGAATAGACGGGGAACGGCAGAGGGAAGGGCTCAGGGGGGAAGGGCTCAGACGTACAGAATTCAATTTTCGCGGAGTAACGTTTGCCACACGTTGAGCCGCCAACCCGCGAAAATTGAATTCTGTACGTCTGAGCCTGGGTTTGTTCGATGCCGCTATTTTCGGCGGACCGTGGTCGTCTTGTGGCTGGCGGGGACATGCTTGACCGCTTTCACCGGCCGTCGGACCGACGCCTGCTTGGACGTCTCCGGCTCGACATCCGGCTTCGGGACCGGTAACGTCTCCTCGTACATTTCCTCGACCGGCTCCATCGAGTCGTACATATCGTAGGATTCTGCACAGTCGTCGCAGCCCCCGTCATAGCCCATGTCGTACCCCATGCCGTAGCCGGCCGGAGCGTATCGGTAGCCCCACAGGTGGGCAAGCCCGCGGAGAGGATTCCAGAATCCGCAGCAATCGCCGCAGTCGCCCGAGCCGCATGCACCTTGCCACGGACCGCCGCAGGACGGCGGATCGCTGGCCCATTCGCCCGCGTACACGTCGCCACAACCGGCTCCGCAGGTCAACGCAGATTTCGCGCGGGCCCACAGCCACGGATGGTGACACATTCCCGGTTGGCATTCGCCGCAGGTCTCGTAGCCGGCCGGGCCGCAGCTGTCGGAGCCGAACCCGGTGCCGCAGGCGCCACGCTGAGTGAGACAGCAGCCACTGGAAAATAGGCCGATGGCCAGAAGCAGAGCGCCGCACGCAAGATGCTTGGACATAGTTCTTTCCTTTCGATTTCGCCGTCAATCCCCACGCACCGGGGAAATGCAGAGAAGATTATCGGCCGCAAAATCGTCAGAATCGAGAAAATCATTGCGATTGTTAAGGTTTTCCCAAAAAGCCAGGCTTCGCGCGCTGGTTCGTGGGGATGGAATCGCTCGATTGCATGTCCTTCAGGATTGTCGATGTTGGGTTGACCTCCATCCATGCCTGTTCGAACCGGCGGCGGGCTTCCGGTCCGCCTTGGTCGAACACCTGGAAATCCTCCGGCGCGAACGTTTTGCCTTGCGTCTGCGCCGCCACGAGCTTGCGGAGGTTGTCGATCTCGATCTCCGCCAGCCGGGCCCGCTTGGCCTCGAAGTACAGATAAGTCGCCAGCACCTGCGGCTCCCACTGGTTTGCGTCGGTGTACGAGCCGCAGAACGGGACGCAGAGGTCGATCCAGCACGCGACCCGCCGCTTCTCGGCCGGCGAGACGTGAACCTCGTTGTGGGAAGGTTCGAGATGCTGCATCAGCTTGCTGGTGGCTGCACCCGCAGCATAGGGCGGCAGCCGCGTGGGGCGGATTTGTGCGTTGATCCAGTTCACCGGCCCGTCGCCGTGCCCGAAACGCGTCAGGTTCAGGTAGGACGCCGTAAAGGCGCGCCGCGCGTCCTGGGTCTTGTCCCCGTTGTTGGGGCACTGGGTATACGAATACGGCAGCACGTGGCCCTCGAGGCTGAACGGCGCGTCCCGACCGTCCTCGGTCTTGCCTCCCGTGTGGCAGCGCACGCAGTGCTTGTCGAGGATCGGCTGGATCTCGCGCACATAGCTGAACCCCCTCGGCTCGTCCAAGCCGCCCGGATGGTTCACGGTCAGCAACGCCTTGACGGCCTCGCGGCCCGTCAGCGAGGTGTCGGTGATCGGGTTCCTCGCGCCGTGCTGCGCGGCGAACGGGTCGAACGGCGTCAGCTTATGTGGGCCCGTGCGCATGGCGGCGGGGGAAGGCATCGGCGGCGGGGCCTCGTGCTTGGCCTCGTGGCAGCCGATGCACGTCTGCATCTCGCCCGGCTGGAGCGTGGACCAACTGCGCATGGTCTGGACCACATAGCCCCGGTCGTCGAGCAACTGGAAGTAGACCGGGGTCCGCGCGGGGACCTCGAAATAGGCCGAGCCGTCCGCCTCGACCGGTACGGTGCCGAGCACGTGTTTGACGTCCCAGCTGCCGTTGTTGATGGACGGCGGCGTGCGCGAGTGCGAACGGCCCGCCTCGCCGACGTTCGAGTTGTAGTAGGCGTCCGCCGCGCGGTATTCGAGCGCCACCACGCGCAGCGACTTGACCGTGCCGCGCGGCACGCCCGTCACCCCCTGCCCAACATGCACGTCCTGGACGTAGTAGGTGCCCAGGGTCTGCGTATAGTCCACCCGCGACGCCCTCGGCGGCGGCACGGGGCGCGCCGCGAGCGGCACCGACTGGTTGCAGTGGATCGCCGGGTCATAAGCCAGCAGCTCGCGCCGTCCGTCCTCGGTCATGAAGTAGACCGCGTACGGCACCGGGAACGGCCCGTTCTGCGGATTCGGCGAGCCCTCGGGGCAATAGGTAAGCAGATAGTTCTGTTGGTCGAACGCGTAGGGATACTGGAACTGTTCGCCCTCCCAGCCAAAGCGGTCCACCCGCACCGCTTCGGCCGGCTTGCGCGGCGCCAGGTACTCGATGCCCGCCGCTTCCTGCGTGCCCCTGCTGCGGTCCACGAGGATCAGCTTGCCGCGCTGGGTTGTGTGGTGGCCCGAGGCGATCCCGATCACCTTCTGCGTGCCGGGGATCCCCCGGGCATGCAGGATCGAGGTCGGGAACCACGAATTGCCGCCGTAGAACTCCGCCTGCCCCGTCCCGTCGCCGTTCATCACAAACAGCGGTTGCGGAAAGATCTGCCCCCGGTCGTTGTACTCCCAGCGGGTGTAGATCACCCGCCCGTCGTCCAGCGTCTGCGGGTAATTCGTGTGGACCTGGTCGTACCCGAGTCGCCGCAGGAAGCGGCCCTCGCCGTCGCAGGTGTACAGGTTCGAGACCGATTGCCGCCAGCAGTCGGTCAGCTGGATGCAGCGGGAGGACACAAACACGATGTCGCCGTCGGGCAGGAAACAGGGCTCGATGTCGGACGCGCCCAGCCCGAAGGTGATCTGCCGCACGGTCCGCGTGGCCACCTCCATGACGTACAGATGGTAATCGTCGTCGGTGTCGTTGTGACGCATCGAGAAGACGATTTTGGTGCCGTCGTAGGAGACGTTCGGATCGCGGATGATCCCGGTCGGCGTCTCGAGCAGGGTCTCCATCTGCACCTCGCCGTCCTCGCCGATGGTCAGCACGTGGAGGCTCGCGCCCATGCGGTAGTCGACGTTCCGCTCCGAATACTGCTGGTCCGTGATGTGATCCGTCCAGGCGTAATGCACCACGCCGCTCAGGAAGTAGTGCTTGGTGAACACGATCCTGTCCGTGTGCGCCCGCAGCGCGGCCAGGCGGGTTTGTCGCCTGAGCTGACAGGCGCGGAGATAAAGCGCCCGCCACCGCGCGTCCGCCCCCACCACGCCGCCGTCGACCAGATCCGTGAATTCTGCGCGCAGCGGGGATGCGTTTTCGTCGTCTGGCTGCAGTTCGCCCAAGACCCGTTCGACCATCCGCCGCTCGCGGTCGGCCGCGCGTGTGTCCGCAAAGCATGCGTGGTAGTCCAGGCCGTGGTCCTGATAGATCCAGTCCTTGTGCAGCCGCGCCTCGGGGTAGGGGTGTGTTGCGTTGAGTCCCTGTTCGAGGTACCGCCGCTCGGCGGTCGCCAGCGCGTCTTCGCCCTGCCGCTCCGCCTCGGCCCGGCTGACGTCGGCTGCCAGCGCGGGCAGCGTCTCCAGAGGCTGTTGGCCCTGTCCGCTCAGGACGACCCGGCGCCCCTCGCCATCCAGGACGAGCACGCGGACTTCGGCGATCTGATAGTTGTAGTGTTGGCCCTCGACCGGCGTATGGCTCGATCGCACGCGCAGCCCCAAGAACCGCGTCTCGATCGCAGACAGAACGGGGACGGTCCCGTCGTGTGCGGAGCCCCCTTCGGGCCGTTCCGGCAACGGGGGACGGTCCTTTTCCGCAAACAGTATCACATGGCCCTTGCCGGACACAACGGAGGCCGGCACCTGGTGGCGGCTGAGCACCGTGCGGAACCGCGGGTCGCCGTTTGCGCCAGCCAGCAGGTCGGGCGTAACGCTCTCGGCGTTGACGGCAACGACGTCCACTTCGCGAGGCAGGTAACATGTGCCTGCCAGCCGCGAGACCAACTCCAGACCGCTGACGTGGCGCACGGCCCCCAGGTCGAAGACCAGCAGGCCGGTAACCGGCAGCGAACCGTTTGGCGGGCGCGTATCCCGATCGTTCCCGGTCCGCGTATCGTCCAGCAAGCAAGCGAAGGTCTCCAAGTTGCCATCCAGCATCATCTCTGCCGTGTAGACCGAGTTGGCACGTCCATCCGCGCCAACCGCCGCGGGATAGGGCTCGCTGGACACCGCCGCGATGCGTATCGCCGCTGGTGCCGACACGGCCGCCAGCCAAATCGCCGCCAAAACGCTCAGGAAACGGCTCTTCATCTTTTTCCCCTTCGTCCTTTCCATCCCGGCGTTACCGAGGCGGGGTTACGCGTGGGTCGCCGGTCGTCTGGTCGCCGGTCGTCTGGTCGCCGATCGTCTGGTCGCCAGCCTGCTGGGCACGGGAGCCGCAGGGCGGAAGGAATTTGAAGGCCAGGCGGAGCACGGGCTGCGTGCAAACCGTCATCTTGTGCCTCGTCAAATCCGGAAAGCTGCCAGCCGGTGTTAGACCACGCCAGGCACGGCGCGAACGATTTCCGTCCAGTCGTAGACGCCGGCCGTCTGGTGATTCGGTTCCACGATCAGGAAATCCGCAGGATCCCAATCGCCGTTCAGCAAGCGTTCGATCAGCGCCAGGCTGCCGTCGAATTGCACACAGGTCTTGCCGTCGGACTCGGCCTGCGTGCGAAACCGCTCCGCCGCCCCCAGACCGCTCGTTTCCGCGATGTCGATGAACACGGCGCGAGTGGTCATCGGGTCCGGATTTTCCGGATGCATGCTGTCCCAGATATACCTGGCGTTGTCCTCGCCGTATTGCTCGACCAGCGCGGCGTACTGGTCGCCGTAGTGGATCTGGTGTTCGCCGCCCTCGGTGCGGAGATAGTAGCTGCCGCGTTCCAGGTAGCCCACCGAGCTGAAGGGCGTGCTGGGATTGTCTTGGAAGTGCTCCTGAAATCGCTCTTTGGACCCCAGCAGGATCGTACAGCAATCGTGGGCTCGCGGCAGGACGAGTTTCGCTTTTCTCGCCCGCAGTCCGACCGCGGCATTCCCGCACAATCCATACAGCAGCAGGATGGCCGCGTAGTTTTTCGGGCTCTGGTCGGCCTGATCGATCTTGGCCTGCAACGCGGCGTTCAGGCATTGGGGCTGGGCGTGTTCGCCCAGCTCCAGGAATTCCACGTCAATGACGTGGGGCGAGCGTGCGATGCACAGGCACGCTTCGCGCATGAACACATTGCAGGCGATCAATTTCAGGAGCATAACCCGAGTTTAATCCACCAGTTTTCGGACGGCGGGAGCGTACCCGGCCTGGCCGAACTGGATCATCCGCTGTTTGCAGATTTCCTGCATCGCGGACCGCGCCGGCTTGAGGTAATCGCGCGGATCGAATTTCTCCGGGGTTTCCCAAAAGACCTGGCGAATGGCGGCCGTGATAGCCATGCGGTTATCCGTGTCCACGTTGATCTTGCGGACGCCGTGCTGAATCCCGCGCTGGATCTCTTCGACGGGCACGCCCCAGGTCTGTTTCATCTGGCCGCCGTACTTGTTGATCAAGTCCTGCAGCTCTTGGGGCACGGACGAGCTGCCATGCATCACCAGGTGCGTGTTGGGGATCCGCTTGTGGATCTTTTCGATCTGCGCCATCGCCAGCACCTCGCCGTCCGGCTTGCGGGTGAACTTGTAGGCGCCGTGGCTGGTACCGATCGCCACCGCCAACGCATCCACGCCCGTATCCGCCACAAACTGTGCCGCCTCCTCGGGCGAGGTCAGCAGCTGGTCGTGGCTGAGCTTGCCCTCGAATCCGTGCCCATCCTCTTTCTCGCCCATGCCGGTTTCCAGCGAACCCAGACAGCCCAGCTCGCCTTCGACGGATACGCCGCGGGCATGTGCCAGCCGCACGACTTCGGCGGTCACCCGGACGTTGTAGGCGTAATCCGACGGGCTCTTGCCGTCTTCCTGCAGCGAGCCGTCCATCATCACCGAGGTGAAACCGTTGTCGATGGCGCTCAGGCACGTCTTGACGCTGTTTCCGTGGTCCTGATGCATGACGATCGGAATATCCGGGTACAATTCGGCAGCCGCTAGCATCAAGTGCCGCAGATAGGCGTCCTGCGAGTACGAGCGGGCCCCGCGCGACGCCTGGACGATCACCGGGGAATCCGTCTCCCGGGCCGCCTCCATGATGGCCTGGATCTGCTCCATGTTATTGACATTCAGCGCGGCGACGCCGTAATTGTGCTCGGCCGCGTGGTCCAATAAAGTGCGTAAGGGAATCAAAGGCATGGCGAAAAACTCCTCTGCAAAAGTCTAGATCTAGCTGGTAGCTTATATCGTAAGCTATAGCGGTTGGGTCGCAATAGGGGTGCGCGTTTGCAGGGGGCTGAAGAGGTCGTCGAATTGGGTCTGGGCAAGGCGAAACAAGAAGATCTTCCCAGTCGACGGCCGTCCGCCGCCGGAGGTGCCTGCGAATGCCTGACCCAGGCCGCCGTTTTCGGGCAAGGCCGATAGAATCAAGGTCTGACCGGGCAGAAGCGTGGCCGCGGTCTGCAATTCGTCGAAGCGAACCGAATTGCGGCTGGCCTCCAAGCGGAACAAGCCGTCCTGGCCAATCCACCGCTGGTGCATCGGACCATGCTGGATCTCGGGCACTAACTCCAACGCGACTTGCCCATCGCCTTTGGGGGCAACGGTCAGGCTGAGGTGGCATTGCGCATCGGCAAACTTGCGGGGTGGGGGGGAATCCGGTTCGTCGCGGCCGACGATCAATTCCTGGCATTTCAAGCCGACAGGCACGGTCCGGCGCTGATTCGCTCGGCTCTGAATCCGCCGCTCCATCAACAAGTCGCTGACAACGGCGGTCTGGTCGGATTCATCCAGCTTCAAATGCTTGCTCTGGCTGACCAGCTCTTCCGTCAGCCACGACGGCAACTGGTTGCCCACGACCCCGCAGCGAAAGCCGTGCTGCGCCAGCGTGCGCCGCGTCTCGACCGGGATCTGCTGCTCGTCCGCCTCTCTCCACAACTCTGCCGTCCGCGTTCCCGCCACGCTGTTAAGATCGATCATCGCAAACTCGACGACGACACTGTCCGGCGACATGCGCGCCGGCTGCAGCAACGACTTGCCCGCCGGACTGGTGGTCCACGTCGAACAGCCGGCAAGCCAGACGAGGGCAGCGAGAGCCAGAAAGACCGTCCCACGATTGAACACGCGCATACACCCCGTTGGAGTGCAGCCTTTGAGGCTGCGAAGCGGGTGGAAAACCTGCCAAACACGGGCTGAAGCCTGGACTCCGACGAAGAAGCAACAACCTCAGTCAATGCCAGCCGTCGCCGCACAGCGACCGCGCGCGGAATAGTACCCGGAATGGCCGCAAGCCGTCAATACAACCAGACCAAAACCTCCGCACCCGGCGGATACCCCTCGCTGTCCTCCGGCACGACGACGAAACCATCCGCACGCGTCGTCGAACTCAGGATCGAAGCCCCGCTGATCGCCATCGGCTCGATCTCGCCTGCGACGATCTTGACTCGCGCATAATCCACCCGGCCGACGGTGGAAACCAGCTTGCGCCGAAGCCTTAAACGCCGCTCGACATACGGCCAATTCTCCCCGAGTCCCGCCATCATCCGGATGGCCCGGCCCGCGAAGAAATCGTAAGCGCACAGGCAGGACACCGGATTCCCCGGAAGCAGGAACACCAGACGGCCGTCCAAGATGCCCATGCCGGCCGGACTGCTCGGCCGCATCGCCACCCCGTGAATCGCCAATTCGCCATGTTCCGCTAGCAGCCCTGGGGCATGGTCCTCTTGCCCAACACTCGATCCGCCGGATACCAAGACCAGGTCGGCGTCGGCGCGCATCGCGGCGAGAATCTCGCTCGGATCGTCCGGGACGATCCCCGGATCCACCGGCAAACCGCCGTCGCGGCTGACCAACGCCGCGAGCATCGGACCGTTGGCGTCGGTGATTTGATTCCCCGTGGGCCTGGTTCCTGCCGGCAGTAACTCGTCGCCCGTGATCACGATGCGCACGCGGGGACGCTTCGTTACCGCCGCTTGGGCAACGCCGATCGACGACAGCACGCCGACATCCTGCGGACGAATCTTGCGGCCTGCCCCCAGAACCACCTTGCCGCCCGCCACGTCCTCGCCCCGCCGGCCAACGTGTTTTCCGGGTGAAACCTGGCCGATAACGCGGATTTCGGATGCTGAAAAAAGGTCGAACGGCTCGACTTGCTCGACGGGCAAGACCGCGTCCGCGCCCGGGGGCATCGCGGCTCCCGTCATCACCTTGACCGCTTGCCCCGCGCCGACAACTCCCGAGAACCGGGTTCCCGGCAAGACGGTCCCCACGACACGCAGCGGCAACCGGTTATACGCCGAAGCCCCCAGGGTGTCGTTTGCCTGGACGGCGAATCCATCCATCATCGAACGATCGAACCCCGGGACATCCACGTCGCTGACAATGTCCTGTGCCAGGACGCGGCCAGCGAGCTGGCCCAGTCCGGCGGTCTCGGAAGATAACCCTCGGACGTGCGACTGAACCCAGCCTACGGCGTCCGCGACGGCCACGCGTCGAGCGAAGCCTTTCATGCGGACGTCGCACGGCTGGTCAGGGGAACGGTATCGAGCATTCATCGAGTGTGCAAAGACGAACCTGCGACGCCTTACAAAGCCTCGACCACCAAGTCGCCGACTTCGGTCGTGCTGTAGCCCATTCTTCCCGCCGCCTGGCTCTTCATCTTGGTCCCGGTGACGATCTGGATGGCCTTCAGCACGCGGGCGCCGGCGGCGGGCTGGCCGCTGTGCTCCAACAGCATCGACATGGCGCTGATGGCCGCGATGGGGTTGATCACATTCTTGCCCGTGTACTTCGGGGCACTGCCGCCCATCGGCTCGTACATGCTGACCCCGCCCGGATCCGGATTGATATTGCCGCCTGCCGCCACGCCCATGCCGCCTTGGAGGATGCCGGCCAGATCCGTGATGATGTCGCCGAACATGTTCGTGGTCACGATCACGTCGTAATACTCGGGATTCTTGACCATCCACATACAGCAGGCATCGACGTGATTATAGTCCTTCTCGACGTCAGGGTATTCCTTTGCCACTTCATCGAAGGTCCGCATCCACAAATCGTGACCATAGGTCAGCACATTGGTCTTGGCGACCAAAGTCAGCCGCTTGCCTTTGGGATTGTTGCGTTTGCGAGTGTACTCGAAAGCCCAGCGGATACAGCGTTCGCACCCTTTGCGGGTGTAGACGGCCGTCTGCGTCGCCACTTCGTCCGGCGTGTTCTTCTTGAGAAAGCCGCCGATACCGGCATACATATCCTCGGTGTTCTCTCGCACAACGACGAAATTGATGTGCTCCGGCCCTTTGCCGGCCAACGGCGTCTCGACGCCCGGAAATAGCTTGACGGGCCGCAGGTTGATGTACTGATCGAACTCGAAGCGTAACTGCAGCAGGAGTCCCCGTTCCAGGATGCCCGGTGCCACGTCCGGGTGGCCGATCGCGCCCAGGAAAATCGCATCGTACTGGCGGAGTTCAGCGACCGCGCCGGCCGGCAGGATCTCACCGGTCTTCAAATACCGCTCCCCACCGAAATCGTAGTCCTTCAGGCTGTATTCAAAGCCTTCGAGCTTGGCCACCGCTTTGAGCACCTTGACCGCTTCCGCGGTGACCTCCGGACCTGTTCCGTCCCCGCCGATCACTGCAATCTTCATTTTTTCCCCTTTTTCCTGACAATCTCGCCGACCTCGCGGCTGTACGAAAACCCAAGTCGCAAGATTGTAATCCGAGCCGGGCGCCGTCACAAGTTCCCGAACGACATCCCGAACGGGAATCGGACTCGATCGCCATTGGCCGCACCGATCCGCCCGAACCGCGCCGGGCGTCCCAAGTTGAACTTGCCCCATCCGGCCGATCGTTGTTACTCTGGGCACCGCAATTTCGTCCCTGTCAACGGCGTTTCGGCGTCTCTTTGCAAGGAATGTGTCATGCAGTTGCCTCTCCGCCCCGGATGGATCTGTCTCCTAGCCGTCGTCGTCGCTGGTTGTAAGCCTTCGCCAGCCATTGTGGTGCCGGATGCGAATCCGCCGATCAGCGATTTTGGCCGCTTTGAAGGCGACATCGTGGCGGTCTGGGACGCAAACGGGCGAAATATGACGCTGCGTGAGGATTTCGCCTACCTTGATCCGACCGGACGCCGCTGGGTGGCGCCGACCGGGGCGGTCGTGGACGGGGCCTCGATTCCCCGCCTTTTCTGGACGATCATCGGGGGCCCGTTCGAGGGCAAATACCGCAACGCCTCGGTTGTTCACGACGTCGGCTGCGTCGAAATGCAGCAGTCGTGGGAAGACGTGCATCGCATGTTCTACGAGGCCTGCCGGTGCGGCGGCGTGGATGAAGCTCAAGCCAAGGTCATGTATTACGCGGTGTATCATTTCGGACCGCGCTGGCAGCGCATCGTCGAGAACGTGATCGAGCAGGTGGCCGATGCCAACGGCCAACTGGTCGAGCAGGAAGTGACCGTGCAGCACATGGTCCGCATGGATCCGCCGCCGCCGACGCCCGACGAACTCGAACAGGTCAAAGCTTATATTGCCGAGGATGCTCCCGAGCCGGTCGCCATCGAGCGTTTCCATCGCGAATCGCTTCACCGCCGTCCTTGGCGCGGCCGCCCCGACGGAACGCCACGTGCCAAACCCGACGGAGCAGCGATCCGCGACCAACGCGATTTCGCCCCCAACCAGGATCGCGCCCAAGGTATGCCCGCGGGCCAGCGCAAATTGCCTGATTCGCCCCGCGAGCAACAACAGGTCCGACGCTTGCCAGGACCAACGAACGAGTCGCGCGTTCCGCCGCTCGGGCAAGCGGAACAGGAATGGGCGATCGAGATCGTACGCCAGCACTTCGACCAGCAAGCCGGCACGCCGCGCCCGGCGGAATACCGCGTCGAGCGGGCCCGCGGTGGATACCTCGTTCTGGTGCAATTCCTGCACGAGGACGACCAGGGGCAGATGGTGCCCTACGCGGGCGGAACCTGCAGTGCCCGCATCTCGCGCGACGGCCAAGTGCTGGAAGTTGTCAGCGGATCCACGTAAATTTCTTGCCTAATTGCCAATCTCTGCCTAAACTAACAGTCTTGCCAGTTTCTGCAAGAGCATCAGCACGAGACGCGTCATCCCAGAGGAATCGGTAAGAACAGGGGGGAGATTGGTTATGGTGCGCTACAGTACCCGATTGGAGTTGGAGTCCAAGGCAAAGCGATTGGGGTACGAGCCCGACCGCGACGATACGGATGCAGACCTTGTTCTGGCCATCAATACACGTTCGTCGGGAACGAGCGGAAGTTCGATCTCCGGCGACGAGGGGAGTTCGCATGTTGATTTCGCGCTGCCCGCCGCAGCGCGCGAGAGTTGAGGGATCGGCAAGGCCGTTTCGACAACATCGCGGGGTGATCGGAAGAAGCCGGCTTACCCATCGCTAAATCCTCGCCGCTTGCCGGCGAGTTTGTTAGGCTACGCACGCCAGGAACGGCGTCCCCCACGAACTCTCCTATTTGCCCCCGCTGCTCGAATCCTCGCCGCTTGCCGGCGAGATTGTTAGGCTACGCACGCCAGGAACGGCGTCCCCCACGAACTCT
>Ga0351932_1082_pt1 | contig 35332 bp, 33 predicted proteins | sample TotcelHT113001L8_FD_206847 | JGI IMG/M metagenome (GOLD analysis project Ga0351932, IMG submission 206847) | Enriched cells from coal bed in the Powder River Basin, Montana, United States - Total cells T11 rep2 HSBNCT.T11.300.1.L8 ... | reverse complement strand
CAGTGTATTTCAATCTCAGTCTGCTGCTTTTTTAAATTTTTGTTAGTGTCTTGCATGGCTTTGAGTTGTGATAGTTCCGATTCTTTTGAGCGAATCTCTTCATTTTTTGCGCTTAATTCAAGCCGCAGATTTGCCAAGGCGGTATCAGCTTCAATTTTTTTATCCTGGGCTTCGTAAATTTCCTTGTTCAATTGCTTCTTAGATAGCTCTAGTTGTTGATTTTCATTTGCAAGCGTGTTTTGGCTTGTTTCAAGGGCTTGCACGGCTGTACGATAATCCGATACTTTTTTCTTCAGCTCCGCATGCTTTACTTCGAGTTCCGGTAATTCTTCATAAAAGCGTTTTTGAGAAGCTTGTGATATACCAATTTTTGCATTTAATTCTGTTAGAAGCGTTTCCTTTTGCGAAAGATCTCTATTCTCAAGCATAAGAAATCCATTCAGAATGACTAATCCGATCGCAATAATGGAAAAGATAAAAAAGCATGCAAATTTAATTTTGTAATGAGAAGTCATATAAACCTTAAAATTTTCCATTTAAAAATTACATCTATCAATTCATATGTCTATAAATTGGGTGTTTACATGCGGACGTGGAAATAAGAGGGTAATTCTAGAAAAATAACGCATTTAAATGCAATGGTTTTGATTATAATATTAAGTTTATGTAATAAGTATATTTTATATTGATTGTTCATGTTTTTAACAATTTAGAAGCCAAGTATTTTAAATGGTAGCAAGGCCGTTCCGTCCTTGAATGGTTTGGCAGCCAGATCGTGACGATCTTGTACTTTTTTGCCACGACTTTTTAAGGACGTACGAAAATCTCTGAGACTTGAATCCACGTAGGCGGAAGTGTATTTACTGAAATATAGCGAACCCTTATTGTTAATCTGAAATCCTTGTATAGGCCTTTCGCATTCAATCCGTAATGTGCTTTTTCTCAAAACAAATGTGATAAGTATCCAGTTCTTACTAGTTAAAGTTGGAGTAATCTTAAAAGAATGGGAGTTCGAATCTAACTGCTATCAGTCATGAGATTTCCATAAAAGATAGTGTAGTTTTTTGATTTTATTTTATTATTTGTGTTAAATGTATATATATTGGTTATTTAATGGTGTGGTGGTTTATGAAAGTATTAGATGTTTGCAAAAGTTATTTTAACGGTTTTCAAGAGGTTTCAAACTTTAAAAGCAACGATGAAAAACTACAGCGTTGGCAGTTTTGAAGATAATTTCCTATTTTACTGTTGTAATTGCCTTAGGTTTTGCTGCTGTGTATGGAGCTGCTTCACTGTATGGTCGTGTCAGCGCAAAACAACATTACTCAGTAACAGACACATCTGTGAATAAGCAAGCAAAAACCACATTGGTTATTGACAACCCTGCGTTAAAAGTTAATCCCACGCATGATTCATTTGAATTAAAAAAAATTGAATTATCAGAAGTTTTAGATACGTATAATCGAAGATTTAGGCCTCGTGCAAATCATACCAACTTGATGGACTATAGCAATTCCGAAGAGTATAAGCGGCATGCTAAATCAGCCCGTATCTATTACAATGGAAATCAATTGACAGGTGATGATGCCTTAAAGGTTATCTTTCAACGCGAGCCTACTAACATATCTATGGGAGCAAATCAGTACAATGAAGAGAAATTAGAAAAATTATTTGGTTATAGAAAAGGGGTATATAAGGATTTAGACGCCAAAAAAACGGATGGTTCTTTATTCAAAGAGATGCCTAATAGTGCAACTGTTTATTCTGAAACATTTTTATGGGATCCTCCAGGTGGAAATAATAAAAAGGAAATTGCTTGTCTTTCTTTACCAGCTCCTGCTTTAGATAGTCCTGATCAGCCACATTACAAATATTACATGAAAACAGGCGAATTAGATATAGGAAAATACAAACAAGAAATAGATTTTTTATTCAAATCTATAGAAAAAGCACTAAGAGATAATAAAGATAGCGCTTTCAATGGTAAGGGAATCAAGAGGCTCGTCCTTTCTAGATTCGGTCAAAGTGCATTTTTAGGAGCGTTATCTAACGATGATCCTAATAAAGCTCATGATGCTTATAAAGAAGGATTGGGTATTTTTCTGAAGAGGATAGAAGATATCAATATTGACGTCGTGATGAGTGAGTATAAGCACCCCGGCGAGGATGTATGGTATCCGAAAATGATCATCGGAGACATCATAGTTACTGCTCAGGAAGGTGATTTGATTATTAATGCTTGGGATCCTCATAGTGCTCCAGGAAATGGTAATGATATTGATCCTACCTTTGATGGGGCAATGGGGAAAGGGTCAGGTATTCTTCTTACCCAAACGAGCTGGTTAAATATGACCTTGCGTAGTCAAGATTCATTGGTTGCGATTAAGTAATGTTCGTGCGGACGTCTATCTCTATGCGATTAGCAGTATAAGTTCCAGTATTTGGATGCTGGATACAACATCCTAAGAAGGCTAGGTTGAAAATGGAAGGACCATCTATTTATTTAGCAGTCGAATGGTTGACGCCCGTTATCGGCAAAAAAATTCTAGCTGTCGAAGGAAATACTAAAATTGGAAAAGAACGGCTCAATGGAAAGACTATCTTAGATATTTTTTCATGGGGCAAGCACCTCGTTTTTCAATTCGATGAATTTGCTTTACGAATACATTTCATGCTATATGGCAGCTTTGAAGCTACGTTGAAAGATAAAAGAGTTACGGGAGATTACCCTAAAAAAAAGATAAGTCCACGCCTCGCATTACATTTTGATGAAGCAGAAATTCTTTTATATAGTTCTTCGCTAAAATATCTTGAGACATCCCATGCGAAAAGTCTTTATGATTTTTCCACCGATATTATGTCTTCCACATGGGATCCCAAAGAAGCTCTGCAGAGCATAAAACGGCTTAAAGAAGAGGAGATAGCAGATGTTTTGCTTGATCAGGCCGTTTTCTCAGGTGTCGGCAATATCATCAAAAACGAAGTCCTTTTTTTAGTAAAAAAGAAACCCGCAACTCGCATCAAGGAAATGTCTAATGCACTTTTGCAAAAAATCGTCAAAACAGCTCAAGAGTTTTCTCAGCAATTTTATGAATGGAGAAAGCAATTCATTTTGAAAAAGCATTTTAAAGTTTATCGAAAAAGTTTTTGTCCTGTGTGCGGCGAAAAAATTTGTAGGCAGAGAACGGGCAAAAGAGAAAGAATTAGTTTTTTTTGCCCTAAATGTCAGAAATAGTCATGTGTAAGGTAACAAGGCAGTTCCGGCCTTGAATATATTAAAAGCCCGATCGGAACGATCCGGCTACCCTTTTTTGGCATGACTTTTTAAGGACGTACGAAATATCCATCCACTTGTGAGGTTTAAATGGGTCGTCAGCATACAGTCCATATTGGAACATCGGGTTGGTCATACAATCATTGGAAAGAGAATTTCTATCCGTCAAAAATGCCATCGAAACACTGGTTGAATTTTTATGCTGAGGTGTTTCCTATTGTTGAAATAAACACGACTTTTTATCGTGCTCCTTTGCCAACGACGACAGAAAAGTGGTTTAATGAAGTTCCCAATAATTTCCAGTTTGCCATAAAAGCTAGTCGTTATATTACGCATAGAAAACGTTTAAAAGATTGTGCAGATAGTTTAGCCTTTTTCTACCAAAGTATTCAAAGATTGCTACCTAAAGCCGGTCCGATTCTTTTTCAACTGCCTCCATTCTTTCAGATGGATCAAGAACGCCTTGAAACATTTATAGGTCTGTTAAAAACCGACTATCGATACACTTTCGAATTCAGGCATGAAACTTGGTTTACTGACAAAATATATAAAATCCTTGCCGAACACAATATTGCACTTTGCATCACAGACCTCAGTGGAAAATTATCCCCTGAAGAAATCACCGCTGATTTCACCTATCTACGTTTACATGGACCACATAAAGCCTATCAGGGATCATATGGTCCAGTTAAATTGAAGGCATGGCACAAAAAGATCAATCATTTGCTTGAATCAGGCAAAGAAGTGTACTGCTTTTTTGATAATGATGAGAAAGGATATGCCATTGAGGATGCTAAGTTTTTGCTAAAGCAATTTTAGCTTCTCAAGATTGTTTTTGTTAAATTACCGCGGTAGCCGGTAAATCTCTCAGTAGCCCAGTGCAAGACCGCGGCAGCGGTCGCTGCTCTGGGAAACGTACAAGCAAAACATCGTACTGCGGAAGCAGTACCTCAAATACGAAATTGTACAACAATAAATCAAGATTTGCTTTTGAATTACTCTAGAAGTACTGCTACCGCAGTACGATAGCTTGTAGGCGTGTCTGCCCAGTGATGCAACCGCTGACAAGGGCCTTGACACTGGGCTAAAGGGATATCTACAGGCTAACGCAGTAATTTTAATAATTCTTGATCTTCAGCTAGAGTATTTTGAAGCCTTTATTCAAGGCTTAAAATTACTTCTTTTCAAGTTCAATTTGTTTTTCAAAAAAATTTCCAAGGACTTCCGAATAGCGTTTGTAAACCAGTGAGTAGTCGCGTAAAGGTTTTTTGCCCACATAGTCAGACACAAAATATCCACAATGTGCGTGCAAATGACGTTGTGGATGCTTTTTATTGAAATCGCTGATAGCACGCAGAATGTAAAATGTTTCTACATCAACGCTAGAGACGATTTTTCGAGCTTGATTTAACCAGGCAAAAGTCTCCATAAAAATACTGGGAATTTGGAGGTGTATATCTTCGGTCATTTCCGGGGTCAAGGCTGCTATTTCACCAGCCAGGTTCATACTCTTTTTAATTGAAATCCAATCCCCTATTTGAGGAAGCGGTTTGGTGCCATGGTCAATATATCCTCCAGCACTGCTTGAAAAAATACTGGAAAAAGAGAAAGTGTCTAATAAACGTTTGACAATAGTTTCCATGATTTCCCCATAAACTAAGTCTAACACAAAATATTTTACAACTTTTGTTGGGGTTGAAATAGACAAATATTCAAATCTAATAATATTTCCTTGAAAAGAGAGTTCATTTATAGAGTCTGGATATTTGCTATGGACAATCTCACTGACAACTTCTTGTAGTCCACAACCAGCTACAATCAAAATATGTGGATCATTTGTTTTCAATAAATTCAGCTGACAAATAGCCGTAATATCTTGCTCTACCAATGTCTTGAAATGTTCAACTTCTCCTATTATGGCAATAGATTCTAAGGGAATTTCGGACAACTTTAATGTAATAAGTTGAGCAATCAGATTTTCACGGCTTACCAATCCTGACATGATCATACCTTCTCTCCACTAGGATTAATCGCAAGATAATAGACTGCTGAAGAGGGAATAGTAAATTGGAGTATGATTTCCAAACCCCTGGATAAATAGTATCGAGTGGCCTTTTCAGTCCTTCCTTCAATCAACCGTTCTGAATTAACCTCAATCGCAGTTCTTATGGTCCAAACTTTCGCCTGCTCTAGCCACTCTAGTTCTGTCAACGTTCTCACTTCTCTGCTTTCAATGCGTCCATGATCTTTTTCGCAGCTTATGTGAAGATCTATTCCTGTTCCCTCATAGTTACATAACTTTGCCTGATCAAAATAATGAAAAACTTCATCTTCCAACTTAGGTTGGTTGCCCTTAAGACCGACTAAATAATCAGCTCCTGCATTCAAAATTATTTGTAGATCTGATTGGTGGCAATAAAGCGCATCCACAGAGACAAGTGCTCCCTCAACGTTTACGACATTGAGCAATTGTGGTAATGCTTGTTTTTCGTCACGTTTTTCAGGAACTTTTTCCTGAGCGATTACAATGCGTCGCTCTGCAGCAAATAGCTCTACAATATGAGTAATGTGTTCATTATCAGAAACCCCTCGCAGACGTTTTCCATCAATCACTAATAATTTGTCACGAAAATCTAATGGGATTTTTGAAAGCCAGCGACTCAGCAATCTTTTAAATGCTTCAGGCTCAGTTCTCGCTAAAAACCACCAAAGTGTGTCGTAAGAAGGCGTCTCTAGATTTTTATCGTTCAGAGAAGAAAACCACGGCCTCTTCAAGTAAGCAAAATGTGCGATTTCATCAAGAGTATCACACCCTGAAAGGTAGCCACAAATAATTACTAAAAATAAATACCATGCTGGATAAAGACTCCTTTCGACTAATCTTGGGTCTTTAAAATCCTGAAAATCTGTCTTGATTGAATCTCTAAGTTTAATAATATCAACAGTTTGTGAAATATCATCATATTGTTTATCGGATGTTCTTCGTTTAGGCATCGTTTTCCTCCTAGTTAAGGAGTACTTGATGCTTTAAAAAGGATTTTGATTCAAGACAAAGATGTTAAAAGTGTCAAATCTTTCTCATCAGAACACCCTGGAGGTCCAATGAAGGTTTGTTGAGGATCAATAGCCAATGGTAAACAAGAATTCATAAATTAACACAGCTTTTTTATGGAAAGGCTAGATTATAGCAAGTGTTAGATTCAATAAATATACAAATTAATAGTTGTTGTTTGTTGCAAAATGGGTACTGTCCTGAATATTTTATCAGTCCTCGTTTTGGCCATATGCTGCCATAAAAAGCTGGTAGATGGCCAAGACTGTTCCTATAACTGCAATTGAAGCAATTCCAATTGAGATCAGTTGCTTGTTCTTCTGTTTTCTATTGTGCAGCAATTCCGCTTCAAGCTGTTGATATTGCCTGCGAGCTGCTTTTGCTTGCTTTTTAAAATACAAATTCTCTGATGAAACTAGTGTGAATGAATTTTTTATGTTAATGAAATGCAAAGAGTCTTCAATTACAAGTTCACCCTTTTCCTGATGTTGAGAATAGGCGGCTGTAACCTTATCTTTCCATTGTTTATTAAAATTTTGGATTGCTTGTAATTTATCGCTCAAAGGAGTTTCAATAAGTTTCAATTTTTTGGTTAGCATTTTTGCATCTAGTAGGATCTGATCTGTCGACTTTGTTCTTAAATAATCAAGATTTTTAAGTTTAGCATAGCGTTGGAACTTCTTATAATTTTCTTCTAAATCCAGGTCTAAATTGATGTTAACATGTTCTTGATCTCTAAATTTTAAGGATAATAGCACGGGTAGGCCGCAAGAGTCATGCTGTAGATATATGTACACACAGCCGGGTGTAAAATTGTTTTGCTCGTATGCTGTTTTATCGATTTCTTTGATGGAGGCATGATTGGTCCAAAGCTGTTTTTTTTCCTTGTAGCTAGCGCTCGATAAAAAAGCGCTCAATTTCTCTTGGACAAATCGCATGGAACCTTGCTCGGCTGCAGAAATGAAATCATCCACACAGACAACTTCGCGTATTTCATTTCCTAAATCCTCTAAACTTTTAGCAACAATTTGAGTGGATGCGCTTGCTTTGATCACGCCATATCCAAACCCGAGGGCTCCTGCAAAGTTTTCGCCGAGCCAACTTTTTACGCAAGAAGTCGAACTGCAGGAAGAAGTGCTAGATGTCATTTTTTAAACTCCTTTAGCAATAGTTCACATAATAAGGGCTTGGCGCATATCCAAATACATGCGGGCCCGAAGGTTGGGATCGTTTCTCGTTTGATCGCTAATGGTCCATTCGCGTCGGATTTTTTTTTCCGCTAGCAAGAAAACGCGATCAGCAATCGTAATGGCATCTTCAAAATCATGCGTGATCAAAACAATTGTCGTTAAAAAATTTCCCTGAAGATGGCGCAGCATAGCATATAACTGTTCCCTATTGCGCATGTCCAATGAAGCGAAAGGTTCATCTAATAGTAAGACCGGTTTATTTTGCAGGAAAGCCCGGGCCAAGGAAACACGCTGACGCATACCGCCGGATAATTGGTCGGGATAATGGCCGCCAAATTCCTTAAGCCCCATTTGTTCCAGCAGGGTTTCTGCCTTTTCTTGGAGCTGATCGGGGTCTTGATCATGCCGGCCGAGTTCACCAAAAAGGGTAATGTTTTTTAAAACGGTCCTCCATGGCAATAAAAAATCGTCTTGCATCATAAAGGCGATTTGTCCTTGTCCTTTTGGCAGAGGCGTGCCATCAACCGCAATTTTACCATCTTTTATTTTGTGGGCGCCGGCCATTAATTTGAAAAGTGTAGACTTTCCCGAGCCTGAAGCGCCTATGATGGCTGCGATTTCCCCTTTTTCAATACGCAAGGCTACCCTGTCTAAGATGACATGAGAATGATAATGAAAGGTTAAATCTTGGATTTCAAGCATGTGTCGCTTACATTATGGCATTCAATCATTCTGCAGGCAGCCTTAAAGGCTTTTTAAAAGGATAAAAAAGTAATTATACCGGGCGCGGTCTTAAACATGGAATTTCGTCAAGCGAAAAGGGCAAGCTGTTGTGATTTGCGACGAACCTGTAGCCGTAGCTACAGGTGAGAAGCAAAGTGCAGCAGATAGTCCTTTGCAGCTGCAAAAAATTCCAAGTTTAAGACCGCGTCCGGTATAGCATCTTGCAATCGTATTGGCCAAGTATATCGTCTTTTTTGTTTTTTTGTATATCGAAACAAAACCAAAATTTGAATGCTTTCGGCATACACCTTTCAGGCTTTGGCGCAGTCGAAAATCCCAATTTAGAATGTGTTTCGGTATAAGTAAAATTCTTATTAAAAATAATGTTAAATTTTAATTAATTAGTTTTCTTGTTAATAAAAACTTGAATTAAAACCGTGTTTTTGATATTATTATTGGCAATTACTTAGGAGGGATATGGCATTTAGCGTTGATAAGTATCAAGTTAATAGTAGTAATAATTTCACACTAAGCTCGGGCATACAAGCAGAAGACAATGCAGCTTCCATCCTCGCATTTCCCGATGAGCTTGTCATAGAAATTTTTTCTAAATTAAGCAGTCTGCAGGATGTAGGTCGATGCCTGCTCGTCTGTAAAAAATGGTCGCAGTTAGCAAGCGATTCGGTATTCATCAATAACTTTATCCATAAGATTAATGCCTTTGGCTGCGCTAGGTGGACGCAATGCTTTGGGGAGAAAGCCATCAGCCATGAAGATCGAAATATGGCTCAAAAAACATTGCCGAGCAACATTTTCGAGATCATGAATAGCGATTGTCCGGCTTTTCCAGGAAAAAAGGTGCATGAAACCCATACGTTTGTGTTTATCCCTAAAACAATTAATGGTGAAACTCTTACTTTAAGCAGTTTTGGGATGCTGGCCAAAAAATATTTTCCTATGAACAAGAACGGCTATCTTTCTCTTATTAATGTTGTCGATAGAATTGGCGGTCAAAAAATTGAACCTGGGTGGAGATTGATGATCAACAAAGTATTAGAAGAAAGCAAAGGGTTGCGGTTTGATGATCAATCACAAGGAGAAGGAATCACGCAAAAACAGTGCGTTGAAGACCTTTCTAAAAAAGCAAAGTGTGATTACACAATACCAATGGGATTGGAGTATGCGGTTTGTACATTGTCGCAATACTTCCTGGATCCAACCTATTCAATTGACAGTAATTCGATTTTAACACGCTGCCAAGATAAGGTTGGTAATTCTCGTGTACTCTTTGCAGGCATCCCTTTTTCAGGGCTCATGATTCTCCATGACTTCAATAAGGATCACACAGATATTGGCGTTACGGCCATCCGAAGGTTTTAGATAATTTTCATTAATGTTTTGGTGAAAAGGCGGCTTGCAGCGTTTAAAGGCTGCAAACAGCCTGTCGTCTTTCATCATTTATGCCGTTCGCAGAGACTGATCAAATATTGGGCTTTGGCGCTGGTTGGATTGATCTCGAGCGCTTTTTCGCCCCATAATTTGGCATTATCCACCTCGCCCTGGTCCAAATAAAACTTGGCGATTTCAAAAGCTGCCTTGAAATTTTTAGGGGCGATTTCAATCGCTTTAGAAAAGTCGCTGAATGAACCTATATTATTGTTATTCAATAACTTAGCTCTGCCTCGTTTGACCAATTACTCCACGAGTAACTGACTAAAGGTTGGGGCATTTTCCTCCAATTGAATACCTTTTGATAAGTAGTTTATACTTTCTGCAAAATCTCTTTTTGAAAGCAGCGCTTTGCCCAGCAACAAATAGCTTTTGGCGCTTTTTGCAGTAAGCAATAAAGTTGGGCAAATCCGTGTGGCTGAGGCTAGGGCTTTCGCTGATTCCTTTGATTCACTATCGGAGAGGATGATACGCGAAATGCCGGTATTCGGGAATCCGTTGATCAGGATATATAAACCATCCGGGTCTATTCTCAGCCGGGTTAAGTCTAATGTGTGGATCGATCTATCTGCCTGCAGGATTGCATAAAAATCTTTGATCCCTTTTTCTGATACATGCACTTCTTCTTCATCGGTCAGTTGAATGCCCGTTCTGTTTTTAATTTTACTTTTAAGCAGCTCCGGTTCGCACTCCAAGATTTCTGCCAGCTTTTCGACGACACGGCTAAATGGCGACGGGGGCAACGGTTTGTCAGCCACTTGAGGAGAGGGAGAAGGGTTGACTATTATCTGAGGAAGATGGTGCTCATTATTTTCGATGAAAGGGATTAAAATTGCGGAGGCTACCCTTCGTATCTGGCCGGTTTGTGTGGAAGGCTCTTCGGGGTTGAAACTACTCAATAAAATATATATAAATATTGACATATATACACAAATTGTATAACTTTGGCTACATGAAAGTAAATATTGGGAAAGCAGCTAAAGAAATAGGCGTCGCAAAAGAAACACTGAGACGATGGGAACGCGAAGGGAAAATCAGCGTTGAAAGAACCCCCAAAGGGCACCGTCGATATGATTTGAATAAATTAAAAGGAAGTGTTCCAAAGCGAGTATTTTCTACAAGACGAACGGTCGGGTACGCAAGAGTGTCAAGCCATGATCAAAAAGCAGATTTGGCAAGACAGGCTGCTTTACTTGAATCGTTTTGCGCAAATCGCGGATGGGTGCATGAAATTATTCAAGACTTAGGATCCGGGCTTAATTACAGCAAAAAGGGTTTAAAGAAACTCATCAAAGAGATATGCTCAGGCGATATCGAGAGATTAGTCGTTACTCATAAGGATCGGTTATTGCGATTTGGATCGGAGTTGATTTTTTCCCTTTGCGAGCAGTTTGGCACCGAAGTAGTCATCATTAATGCCAGTGAAGAAGCATCATTTGAAGACGATCTTGTTCAAGATGTGCTTGAGATCATTACGGTTTTTTCAGCTAGGCTTTACGGATCGAGAAGCCGTAAGAACAAAGAACTTTTGGAAACTTTGAAAGATGCCGCAAACAAACTCTAAGACATACACATACCAGACAAGGCTAAGACTTGAAGCAGACCAGGATGCTATTTTGTGTTCTTATGCCGAGCACATGTGCCGCATGGAAAGAAAGCTATTTGCAGGATTGGCATCAAAAAAGACTGTGAATGCCCTAAAAAAGGAATTTATAGCCTCTTTTGGGATTACTGCGAGACAATTTAATGGCTGTCGCATTCAAGTAGAAGGAAAGATCAATTCGATTAAGGAACGAAGGGAGGGAATTCTCGCAGAGCTCAAAGAACAGATTTCTGTATTAGAATCCAAGATCCAACAACTTGAAAAAAGCTCCTCTCATTCATCCAAGACCCATCAAAAAAAGCGCCGTTTGTTTTATCTAAAATCTAAACTTAACAGACTAGAAAACGACCGCATACTAGGAAAGACAAGGCTTTGTTTCGGCGCTAAGAAACTTTTCAACGCTCAATTTCATTTAGAGTCTAACGGTTTTAAATCTCATGAAGAATGGAAGGCCGAATGGCGTAGAACCCGGTGCGATTCTTTTTTTCTAGTGGGATCGAAAGAGGAGATGGGCGGCAATCAGTCATGCACAGCCTCCATTGAAGAAGATGGTTCTTTGCGCTTACGCCTCCGACTCCCTGATATTCTTGGCAAAAATAAATATCTTTGGATAGACAATGTGCACTTTAAATATGGACACAACGCTATTTTAGCAAATCTCCAAAGCTGCCTGGAAAGAAGCAGACTCTTAAAACAGGGCAATTCGGTATATAAGGAATACGGCGAAGCTCTCACCTATCGATTTAAGCGTGATCAAAAAGGATGGATCCTTTCTGTCAGCACATCCCTTGGAGAGCCTGAATGGAAAACCTCTAAAAAGCTAGGAACAATTGGTATTGATATCAATGTCGATCATTTAGCTATTACAGAAACCGATCGGTTTGGGAATCCAATTAAACATAAAAAGATACCATTAGTATGCTATGGAAAAAATACCCATCAATCGAAAGCCCTTATTGCCGAGAGCTTACATTCATATATGAGCAGCAAAAGGAAGACTGGGCTAAGGGAATGTATGATCTTCTAATTCGAGCAAACAAGGAAGTAGATAAGTATTTCAACGATGCAGCACTGCCACCGGAAATCACATTAGAACTAGAACAAGCTTACAGACAACACCTTGAAGCAGATTTCGCTTATCATGAATCGCTTGCCCCCTTGCCCAAGGGAAAACGGGGTAGAACCAAGCAAAGAGATGGCAAAAACCTCTTAGACCGTCTGAAGGAGAAGCGGGACTGTGTATTACGATTTATGCACGACTTTTCAGTTCCATTCACGAATCAAGGTGAGCGAGATATTCGAATGGTAAAACTGAAGCAAAAAATTGCGGGTACCTTTCGAGCTCTGCACAGTGGCCAAATTTTTTGTCGCACTCGCAGCTATATTTCAACGGCTCGCAAACAAGGGTGGAATATTTGGGATTCATTGGCCGATGCGATCCGTGGAAGTCCTCGTTTGTTAGACACAGCCGAATTTGCAACCCAGCAGCAAGTAGCCATCTAAGCTTGCACATTCCCACACGCCTCGAATAAAATAGGGTATCTGAACTGTTACTTACATTTAACGCTTACAAGTAAAAGGAGATTCATACCATGACATCTATTAGCAAATGCGCTTCGACTGATTGGATAGATCATTACTTTAATGCCAAATGGGATAGCGACATTCCAGCACCTCCTCAAGGTTGGGGTTCAGACGCCAATGAGCTTCAGTTGCTAGAACCTCTTAAACAATCTTCTCAGAAACTGTTTATTACTGTAAGCCATATCCAACAGTACCTTTCTTTGGACTGTTGGTCATGGGATTTGGTGACCAGAACCGTAAGCTTCAAAGAGGAAAACCAGACAGAACGCAAGTTATTTAAATTATATCAGATAATACTCAACATATGGCAAGAAATGGATAGCCAAAGAGTGAATTCACGTAGCCAAGGCTTCCTTTTTTATGACTATAGCACTAAATTACCACATTTTCCCTTTAAAATTGTTTGCTGCGATGGGACTATAGAACTTGATTGTTTGCAACAGGTTCGTCTTATGCGCGATTCCGACTATTTTAAAAGTCTTTTTACTTCTGAGTTTAGCGAAGCGATGAAAAGAGAAGTGAGCTATCCCGATATCCCAATAAAGGGCTTAAAGAATACTATCGACGCTTGGTGTACCAATTATGTGGCTAAAGGGCGGCAACGTACAAAAACTATAGTTGCATTAGCACAGAGGTTTTTACTTTCCGCAAAAGATCCCAATCTTAAAGAGGCAATCGAAGCAGCATTACATCGTAAGCCATTCTATATCAAGCCACTTCCTATATGTAGTGAGAGAATTCTACCATCCTGGATAGACCATTATTTTCAAGCCAATTGGGATAACAACGTTCCTGCCCCTCTCGAGGGATGGAGTGCCTCCGAGATAAAAATATTTGAGGAGAACTATCGACATAGGTGTGCTGAACAATTGAGTAGCACCATCAACCGTATTAAACAATATCTTTGGTCAAAAGACTGGTCCTGGTCCCCGGGGCTCGAGAATAGAACAATAAATCCCATAGAAGAGAGCCACAAAGAGCTTAAATTGTTTAGATTGTATCAAGTGATCCTCAATATCTGGAAAGTGTTAGCTAGCAGGCTGCATTCGCGCCCTCAAGGACTTTTGTCCTATGAATGCCGCACAAATTTACCCCACTTTCCCTTTAAAATAATTTGCAAAGATGGAACATTCGAGCTGGACTGCCTGCAGCAGGCCTATCTTATGTTCAATTCCCCCTACTTCGAACAGCTCTTTACCTCTCCAAATATCGAAGCGATGAAGAGAGAGATAAGCTATCCTCACATCTCAATAGAGAGCTTAAAGGACACTGTTGATGCTTGGTGCACGAATAGGGTTGAGGGGGGACGGACACGTGCGCAAGCTCTACTCAAAGTAGCAGATCGATTTTTACTATCCACAAAAGATCCCTTTCTTAAAGAGGCAATCCAAACGGCATTAACATGCTACCCGTGACGTATTAGACCAACTTAGAATTGGACACCAAATACCCTTTAAACTACTAAAAGGAGCTTTGCTATGGCACTACATCTTTATTTTGTTCTATCTACCTACACGCCAATCACCTTTCAACCTAATATGGTAGCCAAGACAGGGAAACATGAAATATTGGCACATCAGAAGCTTTGCGTCCTTTGCGCCTTGGCGTTTCCGGCTTTGAGGCAAACTACGTATCACGCGCTTTCATGAAAAGACGGCATAAAAAAACCATGCTAGAATTTCGCAATCTTTTGATGAAAATATCTTTTGAGTTACATTTGTATTACGTACTTTCAGCGCTCAATGAACCTCCTGCCATAACCTAGGCCTACATGTCTCGGCTTTCGCCTCGCATTCCTACCTAGGCTATCCTTATTCAGGTGCTTTCAGCACCCCTGGAGTTTGGGCTTTTTCTTTAACACATTAATGGATAATTGCTATCTGGAATATAAAATGGAGAATTCTTTAGCTTTTCAAAAGCCACAGGTATAACAAAAGCGTCTCCTTCGCGCATATGATAAAATGCTGTAGCGCCCCCATCGTACATACATCCTGCAAAGAGGCTCGTACCGAAAGATAAGCTGTAAGGACGTGTTTCCTCCGATCCACAGGGGTCGTCAGCTATACATCGTATACTTTTTATGCCGTTGGACAAGATAAGGGCAGAAAGGGGTAGGTTCAAATTGAGGTATACCTCGCACTAGCTAAAACTTGGAATTTGAACTACGCCAAAGACCCAGAGTTTAATCGACGAAAGCAATCCCATATCACAATATTGGATCGCTTTCGAATTGTTCAACCGCGGCAGCGGTCGCTGCTCTGGGAAACGTACAAGCAAAACATCGTACTGCGGAAGCAGGACCTCAAATACGAAATTGTACAACAATAAATCAAGATTTGCTTTTGAATTACTCTAGAAGTACTGCTACCACAGTACGATAGCTTGTAGGCGAGTCTGCCCAGAGCTGCAACCGCTGACAAGGGCCTTGAAACTGGGCTAAAGGGAGATCTACAGGCTAACGCAGTAATTTTAATAATTCTTGATCTTCAGCTAGAGTATTTTGAAGCGTTTATTCAAGGCTTCAAATTACTTCTTTTCAAGTTCAATTTGCTTTTCAAAAAAATTTCCAAGGACTTCCGGATAGCGTTTGTAAACCAATGAGTAGTCTCGTAAAGGTTTTTTGCCTACATAGTCAGACACAAAATATCCACAATGTGCGTGCAAGAGACTTTGTGGATGATTTTCATTGAAATCGCTGATAGCACGCAGAATGTAAAATGTTTCTACATCAACGCTAGAGCCGATTTTTCGAGCTTGATCTAACCAGGCAAAAGTTTCCATAAAAATACTGGGAATTTGTAGGTGTATATCTTCGGTCTTTTCCGGGGTCAAGGCTGCTATTTCACCAGCCATGTTCATACTCTTTTTAATTGAAATCCAATCCCCTATTTGAGGAAGCGGTTTGGTGCCATTGTCAATATATCCTCCAGCACTGCTTGAAAAAATACTGGAAAAAGAGAAAGTGTCTAATAAACGTTTGACAATAGTTTCCATGATTTCCCCATAAACTAAGTCCAACACACAACACTTTACGACTTTTGTTGGGGTTGGAATAGACAAATATCTAAAACGTATAATATTTCCTTGAAAAGACAGTTGATTTATAGAATCGGAATATTTGCTATGGACAATCTCACTGACAACTTCTTGTAGTCCACAACCAGCTACAATCAAAATATGTGGATCACTTGTTTTCAATAAATCCAACTGACAAATAGCCGTAATATCTCGCTCTACCAATGTCTTGAAATGTTCAACTTCTCCTATTATGGCAATAGATTCCAAGGGAATTTCTGCCAACTTTAATGTAATAAGTTGAGCAATCAGATTTTCACGGCTTACCAATCCTGACATGATCATTACTTTCTCTCCACTAGGACTAATCGCAAGATAATAGACTGCTGAAGAAGGAATAGTAAATTGGAGTATGATTTCCAATCCCCGGCGTTGATAATAACTTGCCATTTCGATGCAGGAACCTAAAAATATTTCTAACTTTTCATTTCGAATGTATTTCCTTAAGACGGGATATAAACGTATATCTAAAATTTTATTTAATTCTGTTGGATCATTTACCGTATTGTTCCCCATAAAAAGTGTGTTTGGTTCTTTGGGATCAAAATTCAATACTTCGCTAGGTAATGTGGTCCTTCTGTCAAAAATGGAAAGATCTGTGACGGTATATTCCGGTCTTATGAAATGGCTTACTTGAATTCCATGTGCTCGCTCTCCTAAACCAAGTTGCGATAGGTATTCTTTATGTTTTTCAGTCTCTATAAAAACTTCCTGAAAAATATCTTCTTTGTTATCCGTGCTTGCAAACAACTGAGAAGAATCGAAAATCAGGTGTATTAGAAAAATGAGACAATATTTATAATAAACTTTCAACTTAATCAATTTTTTTATTCTCCCTATCTATCGAATATGACAAATTGGCAAGCTTCGATGCTCTTTCGAAAAATGGGATCATTTCTCTATTGTTATAATCTTCAACAAATACTATTGATTTACCCTTAGACTTTAGTGTGTTAATCATATAGATCGTTAATTCTCTATCCATTCCTTTTTCGTGTGTATAAAGCATATGAACAAAAAGAGTATCTATCACTTCCTCAAATATAATAAAGCCCATTGGAGTGTGTTGATAGGTAATAACAATTCCATTCAAAATCCCCTTCTCTATTTGCGAGTAGACGTTCTCTAAATCACGATAAAGAGTTGATGGCCTAGGATGCAGGCGAAGTTCTTTGATTAAACGCTCTCGTCCGAAATGATCAAAGTCTATATTGGTGAATACTTTATTCGATATAGGTTGATTCTGAAAAACATTTGTGGGCAGGACCAGATGTTCGGGAATAGGTCGTGGAATATATGTAAATGGATAGTTTGGGTAATTGTCATCATTTGCAAACGCAGGATTGATGGAATTTCCTTGACGGTCGAAATCGAGCACAGAAAATTCAAGGCGCAAGATTGTGCGATGGGTATCCTCCACGGCAACTTCCGGGGTATGCACCGAATAGGCATTCATGAGGTTGATCTCAAAGGGTTTAACCAAAAAGCTTTGTGTTTCGTCAGCCAAAGCCCGGAAAATTGCAAAGAAATGATGCTTATCTAGATCATAACTTGTCATATCAAAAGATTGGAAATAAAAACGTGTAGGCACAGCGTTAGTAACTAAGTAAGCATGGTCAATTACCGTTTGTGGATTTTTCCTGTCACGAGGCAGACCATCAACATGCGGGCCAGGAATTCGTTGCGTCGTCTCTCTTGGAACGAATCCTACGTCAACAGTAAGGTAAGCATAGTAATTGTCAAAATGTGTATTTGCTGAATATTCATAATTTAAAATTTTTTGAATTTCAGCAGTGAATTGTTTGTATTCTTTCGGAATACGGACACCACTATTAGGAAGCTTAATCGGCATATGAATGCAACGAGGGACATCACGTTGATTAAACAAAGAACAATCTTCCACAATACCAATTTTTGCTGGGATCCGCGGATGTTTAAATTTTTGAACGTCCCATACAGTATCAATATCTTGTACAACTAAATAATTGTCGTTCATTAGTTTGATCTTACTAGGTACAAGCACGAAATAGTCTCCACAAAATTGCGGTTTGGTGGAGACATTGTGTTGGTGCTGTTTGATTACTTCATCAATATCAGCATTCAGTATAGTCAACACACAAAACTGCATAAGAACTGTTAATGCTGCATGAAAAATAAATACTAGATTCATTGAGCCTCTATTGTACGTTTAGTTTTTTGATCAGTATGTTCAATGCTTCTTCGGGAGAAACAATGGAAGTGACTTCAAAAACATTGCTGCCAGGTTCCTCCTCTACATTTGTCAACGTAGCTGCTTCTTTGTGGAGTAAGTGCTTATCCGCAGAGGTTAGATCGAACGTATAGTTCACGTTTCTTGTCGATCCAATAAGTTCAGGGTGTAAAGCAAGGAGCATTGTTAAAGGATCTGCAAGAATTGGACTTGCTAATGTCAGCTTAGTAGGATCTATGTTTGGATTTTTCTTGCGTGCTCTGTGTGTTTCCCAAGACAGCATGATATCGTGAAAGAGTTTTCCGAAAGTGGACAGTCCTTCTTTTTGCGCAGTCATCTGATCCACTAATTCTTTGGGGAAAACATAGTTTGCACATAATGCAGAAGGTACAATCAAGCAAGGTATTCCAGAATCAAAAACTGTCTTTGTATCTTGTAAATTAAGACCCCCATTGTAGCCCATTCGTGGAGGATTGGCAAACGTACCATTCATCATGACAATTGTTTTAATTTTTGTTTTTATTAAATTAGGCCTTTGTCGCAAAAGCCTAGCCAAATTTGTTGTAGGACCTGTACTAACATAAATAACCGGATTTTTAAGTTCATCTAAAAATGCAATGAAATTTTCTAATTCAGAATGTCCACTCAATGTATCCAGCAATATTCCATTATCAATAAATGGTTTGGCTTGATATGGGTATATGCATTGGTAGGTAGGGTCCTGGAATGAGACAGAAGGATCCCCAAAAATTGCAGTAGGCCAGCGAGGATATAAGGAAAGAAAACGATCTTTATTTTCTTCTGGAGAAACAGTTGAATCGGGGTAGTATCCCTCGCCAGCAAATATGCTAGGAATAAGTTGATTTATCCGGGACTCTACTGATCTAATTGCCAGCGGGCTTTTTTGATAAACATTGAGAAATGCTGTCACAATAGATTTCTTTTCGTCCGGTCTATATAAGGAGGTTAGTACAGCCGCTAACCGCCCAGAATCGTTTGCCAGCATTAAAGCACCAAAATCATCCATATCGAATCCAGCATCGCAGCAATGAATAATTTGTAGTTGTTCCCTTAATAGTGTGACTGGATTCAAACCTCTCACGGTCGATAATATCATAAATATTCCTTATATTTTCGAGTTGCATGAGTTAGTTGTTGGATTTACAAAAAACTCTTGATAAATACGTAACTTTTTCAGATAAATGCCCTATTCTATAGAAGCGATGAGATTTATTCTAGAGTATGAAATACCTTGAATAAGGATGTAGGACAAAATGCTGATGCAAATAATGAATTTGAATGGCATTGTAGATGATTCCAATCAGCGTCGCGACTTTTATTAAATTGCAAAAGCCTTCCTCTGGATCATTCCAAGAAGTCGAAGTGTCGAATGTATCAGCTAAGGATCATATGGCAAGCAACCAAGAAAAATTCTCTGCCTTAAAATCATTTAATCTCCCAATTGATCAGTATGCCATTACAGGTAGTGGTCCCCTTGGTATACGAAACTTAAAAGAAATAGGAGACATTGACATCATTGTGACCATAGAATTGTGGGATGATCTTGCTGCAAAATATGGGATCACTGAGGAGAACGGAGTGAAGAAAATCGTACTTCCTGGAGGGATTATTGAAGCTTTTCAAGAAGGCTCATTTTCCACAGCTGCGGTCGATAGGAAAGCTCCAACAATCGCGTCCAGTATCGCGAAAGCCGAAATCATTGATGGGCTTCCATTTGATGCCATCGAAAACATCCTCTACTATAAGCGTAAAGAAGCGCGAGAAAAAGACCTAAAAGACATTCTCCTCATTGAAGAATGGATGAGAACACACAAAGATGACTAAGAGTTTTTTTTCACGATATTGGCATGACAATGTCATCAAAACTGCTTCTTTATGGAGCATAGTCATTCCATAATGACTATGGAGTGATCAATAGAAAATTGTACAAGTATAGATATTCACTTCTTGGCGATAAAGACAACAGAATGTGAATTCTGCTGACCCCCGTTGGCACACTCAATGACTTCGTATCCAAGGCCGTTCAAGAAATATCCTACAGTTTCCTTATCGTCTACAAACCATGCACCGATCTCCCTAGTAACGTCCATGGCAGTCCCAACATATTTTGAGGCAAAAAAATTACCAATGAAATGACCACCTGGATTTAGATTTTGATAAATGTTTGTCATTATCGATTTAATTTTTTGCGGATCAAAATAGGGAAGTGCCGAGCTTGCCAATACGAGATCTATCTTAGTAGGCCACTGGTAGTTTTCAATAGCGCTGCAAGTGAGGATCAACTGATTGGTCTTTAACCATTCTTGATTGATTTGATCCGCTCTGTTTTTCATTACAGTAATTGCGTCTTCTGAATAGTCCAAGCAAATGACCGACCATCCCTTTTGTAACAAATAAAGGGCGGATTCGCTGTTGCCACAGCCGATATCCAGAGCGAGTCCTTTGTCAGTTTGGATCACTTTTTCTAGTGAGGCATTCAAACCTGTACCTCCAACTGTTTGGGCAAAACGTCCCCACCATTCTATCCTTTGCAGAGGACCATTAAGGTAAGGAGAGGGTGTTTGCAAATTTATTTTGTTCCTACCACGCCACAGCACGGCCTCAGCTTCAATTTGGTGATAAATTTTGTCCAATCCTGCATTTTTATCTATAAGAATTGATTTAGATGTGTTGTATATCAACAGGTCTATTTCGTTCTCGGATGCCAAGCCAACAATTTTTCTGCTGGAAAAAGTCTTTTTAAAGAAATTTTCTATACCACAACCAACCAAGTTAGCATAAATTCTTTCGAAAATATTGAGCTGTATGATGTAGATACGGTTATCTTCCATTCTCAAAGCATATGTTCTACGCCAATGCCAAAAACTTCCTTTTTTTATTTCGCTTAATAAAATATTCAGATTTTCATCGTTTTTGTTATATTTGAGAAGTTTATCTTGGAATGTTAACATTCACACCCTTTAATTTTGTGCGTATAAGTTCAGAATGCTAGAGTGACACGTAGCAGTCATTTTTTACAGATTCTTTTTTTCTTTTAAACAGATTTTTGAGCTTATAGAAGGCTGCAGCAATACCAGCAATCAGTAGACCTCCAATTTTTTTTAGAAGCATCGCAATCCCGCCCGCTTTGACAAGATTCCCGCCGACAGTACCTGCAACTAAAGTAGCGATACCATAGCCTGCTAGCTTATCGCCCATCCTATAATCAGTGTAATGATATCCTGGATCAAAGCTATGTGCGCGGAGCATTGTGTCTAAGAGACCTCCAAAAGGAACATAAGCAGACCGTGGAGTTATCCATGTGATCTGTTCATAGCCTTCCCGTCCGAGTCGGATTGCTACGGAATTTACAAGGGTTTCAGCTTCTCCAGAATCAGCTTCAATTGCCCAATAGACCGTATTGCTCTTCAGATCCAACGTTGGCTCCTGAATCCATCCAACGACGTGTAGTTCGGCAGTCCCTTGTTTTCTTCGTTCTCGATTATCTTCTTCTGTGTTTTGAATGATTCCCTCGAGAAGTTCTTTGGAATTTATTTCATTCCAGTCATCAATAGAAATATAGCCTGTTTTAATACTTTGAAAGACAACCGAGTTATCGACATTACAGCTCTCACATACATATGCTTCTAAGTATTCACTAGCAGGCTCCCCCTCTATTGTATAAACAGATTCAGCATCCCTTCCAGTGACGAGGGCATAACCATTTGGAATTGAAATGGTTGAATTTGATAGGGGTAATGGATGTTTTCCTTCTGTTTTCCAGTCAAGCCTGGACCATGCTCTAAGACGCTCAAAAGCTTCTTCTGTGAGTTCCAACTCCGATAGAAAATTCTTCTTTTCGTCTCCTGTCAGATCTGCATAATTTGAAGTCAATGCTCTAACGCATTCTATCACATTCTGTTTAGTCAACCTTTCTTGATTGGTCTCAGATTCTGTATTTGTAGAAGATGTGTCTTCGGCAGACACAAAATAAGTGGGGATAAGGACTAGAAAACATGCTGTTAAAATCTTTATCATTTCATAACTCCTTAAAATAAAGGGGAAGTCTAAAAAATAAATTGTTAAATGTCAAGAATTCGAGAGGTTGCTCAACGGTTTTCAGAACTGTGGGGTGTGAAAAATTGAGGCGATAAACAGGCTTTAGAAACATTACTTAGAGACTGTTTGAGCATGTATTTGAGGTTAGGAAGAAGAGGGTGTTTTTGGGTGTTTGATCTTTCGTGCTTAAAATGGCACCTACCGTTTTTCTCTTGAAAGAAAATTATCAAGGGCCTACACGCTATAAACAAGTGAACTCAAAGTGCCAAAGGATATGAACGTTTAAGAGTAAATCTACCATGGATTATATCACAATATTTCTTCAATTAGTTGTAGCATTTGGCTTGCTAACCGTTTGGGTTATGCGGAGTAATCAAGAAACCCCTTATCGGGGATCCAATAGCAGTTCTTTAAAAAATGAATTCGCTGCTTATGGTCTTCCCTTGTGGTCTTTCTATGTTATTGGGTTCATCAAAATCAGTTCCGCTCTCTTACTTCTTTTAGGATTGTGGAAACCTTTTTTGGTTTTTCCAGCTGCTCTTGTGGTTTCTTTCATGATGTTAGGAGCTGTAGGCATGCACATAAAAGTCGGAGACCCATTGAAGAAGTGGTTACCAGCTCTAATAATGCTATTTTTTAGTATCGTCATATGTGTTGGATCATTTCATTATATATGAACCAGTGCTTATCTTGTCGATCCCAACTTTAAGCGTATATCCTCAAAGGTATGGCTGCAGACATAAGGTAGCAAGGCCGTCCCGGCCTTGACTATTAACAACCAGATAGTCCCGATCTGGATTCAAGGCCGGGACGGCCTTGCTACCTTATTTCCGTCGCCATGACTTTTTAAGGATGTACCTTTAAGCGATACGGTGTACATGAGCAAAACTAGGAAGGTTCTTTGTATGGTAAGTAGAGAATCTCAATAAAAATGGACACTCTCATGAACAAGTTACAGAATAAAATTGCTGTCATCACAGGTGGAACTTCAGGGATGGCGCTTGCTACAGCCAAACTTTTTGTAGAAGAAGGCGCTTATGTTTTTATTACAGGCCGTCGAAAGGAACAGCTTGATAAAGCGATAAAAATTATTGGCAAAAATGTTACTGGTATTCTAAGTGATGCCAGCAATCTTCAAGATCTTGATCGTCTTTATGATGGTGTAAGAAAAGAAAAAAGCAGGATTGATATTTTGTTTGCCAGCGCCGGAAAAGGCGAACAGGCCGATATAACAGAAGTAACGGAAGAGCAATTTGATTCGACTTTTAACTTAAATGTGCGAGGGACTTTTTTTACAGTTCAAAAGTCTCTGCCTCTCTTTAATGATGGGGGATCCATCATATTGAATGGTTCAATTGCATCAATAAAAGGCTTCCCTGCGTTTAGTGTTTACAGTGCTAGCAAGGCTGCTGTGCGATCCTTTGCCCGGACGTGGACGGTTGATTTAAAGCACCGTAATATACGTGTCAACGTGCTGAGCCCTGGCACAATCGACACGCCGATTCTTGATCCTTTAGGTCAAGAAGCCAAAGATTATTTTACTTCTTTGATCCCACGTGGAAAGATGGGCCGTCCTGAAGAAATTGCAACTGCAGCCCTTTTTCTTGCATCAAATGATTCCAGCTTTGTTTCTGGCATTGAACTGTTTGTCGATGGTGGAACGTCTCAGATTTAATTGATATTGGGACATTGCGGCGTTCCCACTGTCCAGAATATCATGTGGTAGCAGGCTCTCCCGGCTTTGAATATATTAAAAGCCAGATCGTGATGAAGCTGGTAATAGTCTGCCGAGACATATCTCAATGCAAGCTACTCGCCCTATATTTTTCACACAACTGCAATTATCACTTCGCACAATCTAGCACAAACTGCTTGACAACAACAAATTTTACATTGATAGTTGTCCCTGGAGGAAATCACCTATGAAAATTAAATTTATAATTATTGTTCTGATAACCGCTACAGTTAACCTTTTTGGGCACCTATCTCCTCCTTATCAATGTAGAATGACGGGAAACGAGCTAGAGGCAGATATCATCGTAGTTGGCGGCGGAGCGGCTGGTTGCGTATTGATGAGCGAGCTATCAAAGAACGGCCTCTTTTCTGTACTAGGAATAGAAGGCGGGTCAAACTTAACCAATGATCCAGCAATTGAGGCCGTAGGTCTTCCTGCATTTCTATTGGCCGGGACAGGTAAGTCGAAGTATTTTTGGCCAGGATGGAATCAAACCCTACCAATGCCAGGGCTCAATGGACGAACAAGTGATTGGACCACAGGAATGCTGCTAGGTGGGGGGTCATCAATTAACGGATTATACTTTGGCCGTGGATCGAACGCCATGTATTCCCGTTGGCAGGAAGTTTCTGGCAGTAATAATTGGAGCCTGGACAATATTCTGGCAACCTTCAAAGCTCTTGAGAACTACCAAGGATTGACAATTACTCCAGGTGCACGAGGAGTCAATGGTCCTGTAAACCTACTGCAGACACCTACAGTGTCGCAAATAACATCGCAAGTGCTATTACCAGCTTCTCAGGCAGCATTCCCTGGAATTCCAACTGTTGTAGACTACAATGATCCGAATGTGGCGAATTGCATAGACCCTCGTGCGCAATGGTTTATTAATCCTACAGGCACCAAACGGGTAAGCAGCGCTACAGCCTATTTAAATAGCACGGTAATGACGCCAGAAGGTCAAGGAGTTAATGGACACAAATTGTTTATGCTCTTCGATTCGGTAGCCATGAAAATAATATTCGATAAGCATGGGCGTGCAAAAAAAGTAAAATATGTAAAGGACGGTAAACTCTGCGTAGCAAAGGCTCGAAAAGCCGTTGTTTTGGCGGGCGGGATCAACAGTAGCAAGTTGCTGCAGCTTTCGGGCATTGGACCTTCGAAAGCACTAAAGAATGCAGGAATAAAGCCTGTTTTCATCAACGAGAATGTGGGACAACATCTACAAAACCATCCACTCATTTTTATTACAATGTTAGCAGATCCCTCACTAAGTGGTGTACCACCCGGGGCTCCCTATGCATTTACTATCAACAATGTTTACTTGCCGGTAGTGGGTGGTAGTTCCAGCGATCAACGAATGCTACAGATCTTGTTCGAATATATACCAGCTACTGCGCAGACACCTCCGCTTATAGCCGTTGGATTTGATCTTTTAAATCCTGTGAGCGAGGGGAGTGTCACAATCCAAAGTGATAATTCATATCAGATAGCTGCAGTGGATGACGCCTTTTACCAAGATCCTGTAGATTTGGCGAATATGAAGAGTGCTGTCTCGGTCTATATTCGCGCTCTGCTAGATCAACTAAATATCATGTACCCGTTTCCCTCGCCTTACTTTAGACCTATTTTAAGCGACCCTATCAACTTAGTCATCCTTTCTGGCTATAACGACGCAGTGGTTGAACAGTATGTGAAAAATAATAGTAATCTTTCACTGGATATACACCACTTTGTATCGCACTGTAAAATGGCACCTTTGGAAGCTGGAGGCGTGGTAGATGGGGATACACGTGTTTATGGTACAAAGAACGTTTTTGTAGCTGACAATTCAATCTGCCCTGTGATTCCTGATATTAATACTACAGGACCAGCTATGATGATTGGATTGCGGAGCAGCGAGATTCTGAAACGTGTTTTGCGCGAATGAAAAATGACAATGAGATCATCAACATGAAAAAAGATATTCTACTACTTGTACTGTCGCTCTTACTCTTCATGACAGTTGATACACAAGCTCAAGAGTGGTGTGTTGACAGCTCCTGCTTTTATGAAGATAGCGGTGTTCATGGGTCAAATTTCTATGCTAAGATTTTTAGCGGTGATAATTTCTTGCAAAACACTTCAATAAGCGGAGACAACTCCACATATCAGATAGGATATATTATTACCGGCTCATTGGGTTATTGTTGGCGGGAAGATTTGCGTTTGGAAGCTGAATATGCTTTTAGGAGGAATGCTATACAAAAAATCCATTTCTATGGCGAAGGTATTTCCAGGCATGGTCATTTCCAAACTTCCTCCTATATGGCCAACCTTTTATGGGATTTGCCTTTAGCTACGTGGAACTGTGCATGCTGGAACCTCCAACCTTTTATTGGAGCAGGCATTGGCTATGATTTACAACAAATACATTCATCCAATTCTCGCATTATATTTAACCAAAAGTGGAACCATTTTTCTTGGCAAATGATGGCTGGGTTAACCTATCCGATCTTGTGCCATACAGAGATTACTTTGGAATACAAGTTCCATCAAGGCGGCTGTAAATTCAATGACCACTCCGTCGGAGTTGGGCTTGTATATAAATTTGGCTGGGTTGCATATTAACAGATCAATAAACTTTAAATATAATTTACCTAAGTATGTTTTTTTGTTGTTGCTTTGAATTGTTAATAGCTTTATCCTTTTAAAGGATAAACCTTTAATCAACTCTACTAAGGAGACAATATGTTGAAAAGTTTTATCCGAAAGTTCTTTGTTATCGTCTTTCTGGCGACCTCACTATTTTCCCCTGCATTTGCAGCAGAAGACTATCAAATAGAAAATCAACCGCAAGTCATAGAAAAAGTTGTTAAAATCCAGCAAAAAGGGATTCTTAAGCAGAAAGACAACGGATACCTATATGAATAAAGACAATACAATGAAAAAACTCTGGCTGTTAGCAGTCGCAGCCCCTGAACTTGAGAAGCTCCGAGAAAGTTACGGCCTTTCATCAAGACTAAAAAATCATGACTTCCATATCACAATCGGCACACAAATCCCCGGTAAGCCTCAAGTAAAAGCAGAGGAAATTATCATTGAGGAAACCGGAGAGCTTGAAGAAGAAGCAGCTTAATTAACCAACAAGGTAGCAAGGCCGTCCCGGCCTTGGATATATTGAAAGCCAGATCGGGACGATCTAGTTACCTTTTTGCCATGACTTTTTAAGGATGTACAAACTTCTTAAGTCCATAGAAAACTACGAATGCTGGCTTTTAAAATTTGATGGTCATCCAAGCAAAGGAATATCTATGCAAACACCCCTAAACCGGTATATTGATCATACTTTATTGAAACCCGAAGCAACCATGCAAGAGATCCAAAAATTATGCGAAGAAGGGATTGCGCATCAATTTGCCTCTGTATGCATTCAGCCTACATGGGTTACGTATGCATGTGATTTTTTAAAAGGAACAGAAGTTATGCTTTGTAGTGTAGTAGGCTTTCCTTTAGGTGCCAATACGACAGAAAATAAATCGGCAGAAGCTCGTCAACTTGCAGAATGCGGGGTTCAAGAAATAGATATGGTGATCAATATCGGAGCTCTCAAATCCAAAGACTACAAAAAAGTACGTAAAGATATTGAAGCAGTCACTCAAGCAGCTGCTCCAGCTTTAGTCAAAGTAATTCTTGAGACATGCTTGCTTACAGATGAAGAAAAACAAACAGCGTGTCTATTATCTATGGAAGCAGGCGCCAGTTTTGTCAAAACCTCAACAGGTTTTTCTAAAGCAGGTGCGACTATTCACGATGTAACTTTAATGAGAAATGTGGTCGGACCTGATTTTGGGGTCAAAGCGTCTGGTGGAATACGCGACCTTTCGACTACTCTAGCCATGATTGAAGCAGGAGCGACACGGATAGGAACTAGCTCGGGCGTTGCTATTATCAGGCAGCTTATTCAAGAAGGTTCAATATGTAAGTTTTAAAATTTAACAACGTATTTTTCTCTCATAGTCTATCCTGCAACACGCCCCTTTGCTTCGGTACGTCGTACGATTACTTCCACTTGATTAAGGTTAAATGTGCCTTTTGTTTCAGATTCGGAGACTTTCTGAACTGACAATAAGTCAATGGCAGAGGTTTTAATTTTAATGTTAAATTAAATTATAATTTGTCAAAAACACCAACCTTTTATCGATGGAGCGCCCCCTGAATCTTCAAATATAGAAAAATTTATTACATCTATATTGATTTTTAAACTTGACACCTTTATTGTTTGTGGGATTGCTTTAACAACCATGTAATTTTTATGAAGGGAGAGCTATATGAATATGGAATCAAATATAGGAAGCAGAGTATCGTTTAGCTCTAATGATACTGAACTTTTGCGGGATGAAACACGGCTTGAGAATAAAGAAGAACATGTTTCTTCAAAGTGTTATTCAGAAAAAATCAGGAGAATAAAAAAAGGGACTCCGCTTGAAAACGAGGGGGGGAAGACCGGAGCAAAACGTCATAGTTCTTCGAGGAATTATCCTTCTTTAGGGTTGCCTGATAGAAGTTTTTTTGAACCTCCCGAACAAAGAAAACGAGTACCCTGCCATTTAGTCTCGCCATTGAATCTAAAAGATCTTCCTAAAAGTTGTTCTAGTGAATTAAGCCCTGGCAATTGTTCTTCAGATGAAAAAAGATCGGCGATCCGACATAGTATGAGTGTGATCTCCGAAACTTCCCCAAGAGAAGAAGATATCCGGATGAGAACGTCTTCAGTGGCCAAGACACCGGCCTTAAATCTTTCTTTCCTTATAGGGAATTCATTGAGTTTACTTGGAATTGGGAATCGACAAATCGATGAAGATGGAGAATACGAAGTTGTACGATCCAGCAGTGCCATAGGAATACTTACTCCAAAAAAAGGAGAGGTACATTCTCGTGAAAATGTTGACAATCTGTTCGAAAGTGATGAACGGAAAATCATACGCAGTAGGAGCGGTCTTTCAGAATTTCCCAAGAGAAATGATTCTATACATCACACGATAACCCCACGTACACCGCGTTCTCCTAAGACCCCTCTCTCTTCAAGAGTATCTTCAAACAGAGATTCTTCGTCTGCGTTCGAAATTCCAACTAAGGGGAATTCCCAACCAAAACTTCAGCCTGGCGCGAAAAAAATCGATTGGGATTCGTATCCTGACGTTTCTGAAAAGGGAGCCAAAGAATATCATCTTTTGCTAGCATCCTATTTGAAGGTAGCCCTGCCGGATGCCGACAAGACCAAAGTATCTTCTCAAGATGTCGATTCTCTTATTCAAGAAGTATGTAAGAATTGCCTGGATGACATTTCAGATGAAGAAAATGGAAATCAGAAACTGACCAAGGAAGGGTATTCACCGAGAACAGCCAAAATTTATGAAAATCTTCATACCGCCCTCATAGGTTTATTTATCGAAAGGCTGCAGATTATTGAATCAGCTCTTTATGCCTTTTTAGATATACATAAAAAGAAATCAGCATGCATAAAGCATCTTGCCTGTTTATTGCAAGAACTTATTGTGAGCGGTTCATCAATGCAAGAGAACAACCTGCTGAAATCTCCGAGATTTTTAGGCAGGCTTGCGGCCTCTAACAAAGGACTTGGGAGGTTTTTGGAAAGTGATTCAAAGCAAAAAGCTTATCAGATTTTTAAAGGGAGCGTCTTCAACGATGTAAATGCAGTCAAATCGATTGCAAGCCTTGGTTCTGATAGCAAAGCCATGGAAATTATCAAGGGAATTAGAACCACCTTGTTAGATGAAAAGGATATCCCTAACCGACACTTGAAAACTTTCGACACAGAACTGAAAAGCACAGACAACCCAGATAAGGTTTTAAGAATTTCACAGATATCTGTCAATGACGTTTTGCGAAGCATTATTTCAGATGAATGTCCGCATGTTGAAATAAAAATTAATAATCGACCATTCTTGGGCAATGAATTAGCATCCTCACCAATTAGTACACGGACATATTTTCAATTACTATTTTCAGAATTGGGTAAAACACAATTTCGTTGTCCTCAATATAATGAACCTGAAGCTTTGATCGACCGGCTTATGGCCCAACCTCCACAGGAACTGCCTAAAAACTCAACTAATGAATTTACTTATTTGGATTTATTACGGACCTGTACAATCAATGCTTGGGGGCATGGCCGTCAATTAGCTTCCAATAAGTGGCCTCAAATTTTCAATGCGATAGAATCTTATGAGATACGGGCTGCTAAAAGCCATCAAAACCTTCGCGCGTTTCTGACAATATCCGGCCCCCAACAATTTGAAACCCTGTTGCAAAGTCTCTATACGATCAAAACCTGCCGTTTTTATGCAGATCCTAACTCTTCGGATTTTGAACAAAGAACACTTGCCAACTTAGAGCTTACGTTCAAGCTAACTCCTGTGTTGGAGGATGGGAACTGTTTATATGAGGGCGATTTATGTGTTTCGCAGATCACTTTTGAGCCTTCAACAACCTTTGCTGAAAAAAAGGCTATTATTGATGTTCTTCAAAACCCTATAGAATCTTCAGACTCCAAAACAGAACTCTCAACTAGTCCAAAAGAAGAGGCAAAAACGCCTAAAACCCCAAGAGAGTTATTGGGGTCTTCACCGCGATCGAAAAGCCCTAAAATGTCTCGATCGGAAATAACTGGACGAAACTCAACTTCAATCCCTCGATTAGGTAATAAAAAATAGTTGATTATCCGAATTCTTTTATACGGATCAATGCTGTCATGAGGACGAGAAGTGAAAAAAGAACCGCGAGGTATGCAAACCAGCCTGGCAAAAGTATCATCGACAGGAAGAAAGCGAAGGCTTCCGTCCTTTCCATAATCCCTGGACTGTAATAAAAACTTTTTTGAGTCGTATTTTTCTCGAAAATTCCGACCACCAAAAAGGATGTGACGCATAAAAGAATGCTGCAGGCCATAAGCAGGCAAAAAAAACCTCGGGAGCTTGGATCCTGCAGGTACAGACCGATGAGCACTGTCGATTCGACAGTGCGATCGGACATGATATCCAGAACGGCCCCTTTAGAGCTTGAAGAGAGTTCTTTTCTGGCAACCGACCCATCTAGAGTGTCAAAATAGCCCGAAAGAAGAAGAAAGCCTGCGGCGAGCCCGCCAGCTTGATAATATAAGAGAGGCAGGGTACATAGCCCCGAACCCAAACTCAACAGCGTGATAGTGTTAGGAGAAATCGGGAATCTTTCTGTTAAATAAAGGATCGGATTGATAAAATATTTTTGATAAGTGGTACGGAAATAGGAATCGATCATAAAGTCTCCTTCTTGTATCAAAGCATCAGGAGGATCCTGTGCAGATTACTGCTAGAAGCCAGTATAGGCCAAAACGTAGTAATTGGGTAGGAGATTTTAAAAAAATGTTTTTGACAATTATATTCAAATCGAGTTAAAAGAAGACCCTTTGACTCTTCATCAACGATAAGGAGACTTTACAATGACAAAAGAAAAAAAACCAACAGCTTTTATGAAACCTGTAGCGGTGAGCGAAACGCTAGCAGAAATTGTCGGAAAGGGTCCTATGGCTCGAACTGAAGTTACCAAAAAATTGTGGGATTATATCAAAAAGCATAATCTCCAAGATCAAACTAATAAACGAATGATCAATCCCGATGCTAAGTTAGCAAAAGTATTCGGGTCTAATGCCCCCATTGACATGTTTAAAATGACAAGCAAAGTGTCGAAGCATATCAAAGATCCGGAGTTAGCGCAAGCACACTAACCATAGCTTTCTTTGGTATCTAACGGTGTATTCTATCGAACCTCTACACCTGTGTATTCCCTGAATGACTTAAACAGTTATTCAGGGATAATCTTTAATAGCTAAACTTCTGATTTATTTTTTTGTACACTCTTAGACATACCCCCAAACCCCTCCTTCTTTTGCATTCTGAAATAATTAGGCAATCCAGTATAATGACTATTCGGTTTCTTAAATATATACGGTTTTCTATCACAATAACATGATCTCTTTTCTTTCAAAAATAGCAAAAAAGTGGTCTGAAATTCTTTGGGATCTTTGGTGCGTCATCTCCATTGTAGGCATATGGCCGCGCTATATCGAACCCAATTTATTGCGGACAACAAAGCTTACCTTGAAGATTACGGGCCTTCCGAAAGCGCTCCAAGGGTTTCGGATTTTGCAATTCAGTGATCTGCACCATCCTTATTATACAGAAAAAAACGGAAAAAAATTACAGCAAACGATCAAAGAGATTGCGCCGGATCTTATCGTATTTACAGGGGATTTTATTTCATACGGCAAGCTTGACGATGCCGACCGATTGAAGAGGGTTTTGATGCCGATGGAAGCCCCTTACGGATGCTTCGCCATTCTAGGCAATCATGATTTTTCCCAATGCGTTTCCATCAATGATCAAGGTGATTATGACATTATCGAACGCACGGGATCTGTGCTTTCTAAAGGATTTAAAAGGTTATTTACGACGACAACCTTAACAAAAAAAATAACCGAGCGTGCACGCAATCTCCCCATGCACGATGAGCTCCTGAAGCTAATTAAGGATACGCCATTTCAACTGCTTAATAATCGTACTATGCAAGTGGATGTGGCTGGGACGCGGCTGAATGTTTGCGGGCTTGGAGAATACATGATAGGGCAATCCCTGCCCGACTTGGCTTTTAAAGAATACGACAAGCGATATCCAGGTATTATTCTTCTTCATAACCCTGACGGCATACCATTGTTGAAAGGTTTTCCTGGAGATGTGGTGCTATGCGGACATACGCATGGCGGCCAAATCAACCTACCGTTAATATGGAAGAAATTTACCGTAATGGAAAACATTTCTTTAAAGAAAGGGCTACACAAAGTGGATAACAAATGGGCCTATGTTAATCGAGGTGTCGGTGGCGTATTTAAATTCCGCTGGTTCTCGGCTCCCGAATTATTGGTCCTAACTCTTGAGGCTGATATATGAAAAAATGTTCTGTTATTCTATTGGCAGGTGGTGTAGGGGCCCGTATGGGCACTTCAATGCCTAAACAATTCTTGCAGATCAATAATAAGATTATCGCAAGGTATAGCTTCGACCTCCTCACTGACATGCCTGAAATTGCAGAAATCATTGTGGTTTGTGCACCCCCTTATCGCCATCTTTTTGAAACCTCCCAAACAAAAGTTGCAATTAAGTTTGCTTTGCCTGGTGAAAGAAGACAGGATTCAGTTTATCATGGCTTTCAGCTGGTGTCTTCTCATACTGAGCTCGTTGTTATTCACGATGCTGCACGCCCTTTGATCAGTGTCGAAATCGTGCGCCGGGTAGCAGAGGCTGCCCATCGTTATGGAGCGGCAACAGCAGGGGTTCCTGTGAAGTTCACCATTAAAGAAAGCGATGGTGTCAGCTTCGTAAAAAAAACACCGGACCGCTCGCGCCTTTGGGAAATTCAAACTCCACAGGCCCTTAAACCGGATCTTCTTAAACAAGGATTTAAAAAAGCGACCGAGGATGGGGTTACTGTCACTGATGATGTTGCATTGGCAGAACTTCTTCAACATAAGGTTAAAATTGTTCAAGGCTGTTATACCAATCTCAAAGTCACAACGCCCGATGATTTAATTTTGACTCAGCAGCTTTTAAATGCACGCAAGGAGACATCTGTTGCAAAAGGATGATTCTAATTATAAGATGCTTGTTGCCTATGATGGAACGGATTATGGGGGCTGGCAGATCCAGCCCAATGCAAAAACCATCCAAGAAGTTCTTCAAAATGCCGTTCAGACTATCACCCGGCATCCCGTAACAGTCATTGGATCCGGCCGAACCGATGCTGGAGTTCATGCAACGGGGCAAACGGCGAATTTTACAACACCAGGTGAACTAGACCTATATCGGTTTCTCGGATCTTTGAATGCCCTCCTTCCTCATTCAATACGAATCTTGCATATTGAGAAAACAGAATCCGAGTTTCACTCCCAATACTGTGCAAAGGGGAAAATTTATCATTATCACCTATGGCTTGATAGGGTGCAGGATCCCTTCAAAAGACTATATAGTTATCACGTCAGAGAAAAAATCGATAAGGGTTTTTTACTTGAGGCTGCACGGAAATTCGTTGGTACGCACGATTTCTCAGCTTTTGCTAACGAGGCCCATCGCGGAGTTGCCGCCTATGATGCTATAAGAACCATAGTACGTGTTGATGTGGTCCCTCAAGAAGGCGGTGTGCGAATTGAATATGAGGCCGATGGCTTTCTATACAAAATGGTGAGGAATATTACAGGGACTTTACTTGAAGTCGCAGCGGGAAAAAGATCGCTTGATGACATTGAACGGATTTTTGATACCAAAGATCGGCGGGAGGCTGGCAAGACAGCTCCGCCCCACGGTCTTTTCTTGGTCAAAGTGCTGTACTAATTTTATCTCGCGCCGCTGATTATAGCAGATCCTCAGGCAAGGCCGCCAACGAAGAATAATGCCGCACTCCTTGTTCCAAAAATGAAGGAATTTCGGGATAGGGGGCTGTACAAATAATCACCGGTGATGCCCGTGTTTTCAAAAGAGCAGAGATCCCTCTAGGGGTATCTTCGAATCCAATAACCTGTTCGTCTGTCTTGGCATAATTTTCGATAGCCTTAATGTAGCATTCCGGATGAGGTTTTGGATGAGTGTACTGGTTCCTGGTAATCCAATACGGTATTGTATTCAAAATGGGATTTTTAGAACGGACGATATTGACAAGCTCATCCGGAGAATGGGTGACTACGCATCTTTTGATGCCAGCGTCAGCCAATGCAGTCAAAAGTTTCTCTGCTCCAGGCATCATTTTAGCCCCACCCTCTTGGAGCAGTTCGACCATGATCTGCTTTTTTTCAGCATAAAGAATAGACCAGTCTGGTTCTTTTAGCAAGAGTGTAGGGTATTCTTGATAAACTTGAATTTTAAGGGCATCTGCTTCGTAATGAGCGGCTCTGCAATAGCGATCGAAATCCCATGAAAAATCAATCCCGTGATTCGCAAGCATTCTTCGGTAAGCCAAAAAATGGATTTCTTCAGTGTTGACTAATAAACCGTCGAAATCAAATAGAAACAGTTGATAATCAAAAATCCAGTGCATATGATATTCCTGAACGTTCGTTGTTAAACCTCGCTTCGAAGCGATGGAAGGTATCGATTATTTTGATGAATAATACCAATTTTGACGATAAAATGATATTCTTAGTGATCTTTCTCCTTTGTTTTTCTTGTTCTTCTGAAAATCAAGCCGACAAGTCTCTTGCCAGCCAAACAAATCAAAAGGGAGAATACATCTATCGAAAACATGACGAATATCTATTCAAAATTCCCCAACCTGAAAAACGGACGTTGGATCCCT
>Ga0351932_1065_pt1 | contig 40095 bp, 31 predicted proteins | sample TotcelHT113001L8_FD_206847 | JGI IMG/M metagenome (GOLD analysis project Ga0351932, IMG submission 206847) | Enriched cells from coal bed in the Powder River Basin, Montana, United States - Total cells T11 rep2 HSBNCT.T11.300.1.L8 ... | reverse complement strand
CCTGGACGGCACGCCCTCGTTCTGCAAAGCCCACGTCAACCTGCAGCTCATCAAGAGCCGCAGCGCCACGGGCCGCCACCTGTTACACGGCCTCTGGTGGGGCCTGAAGGAGACGGGTGCCAAGCTCGGCAACGGCCGAAAGGTCTTCAACCGCAACGACGCCGTGGTCTGGTTGATTGAGCAGATGGACGAACGGGGCTAGCGTCGCGTGTCGAGTATCGGTCGTTTCGCGAGATATGCAAAACGGTGGGCATTCTCCCTATCATCGCCCAAGCGGACGCCGTTCTGCGGCTGGCGCACGGTGAACGTAGGGTGGGCCGGAGCGGACCAAGGAAACGTGGTGGGAAGCGGACAAACGCTCGACGGCGCCGAGTGCGCTTGTCCCATCAAACCGCCAGCGCAGGCCCACCGGGACACGATCAACGGAGTCGAGGCGGCCGCATCGTCACACGCTCCCTCACCGGCAATTCGTAAGAAAGGTAGAATACATCGCTACGTCGTCAGTGGGATGCGACCTCACGAGAGTGGATGCCATGTCCCGGTGGGTCGGCGCTGCCGCCGTGGTAATGTCGGCATCCGTGCGGTGGTCACGGCATTGGCAATTTCCGCTCGATGATGTCCGTCCGCTCTGGCCCACCCTACGATGAGCCCGACCGCGTCTCGAGAGCTTTCGTTTGTCTGCTCCCAGCACGACGCGGAGTCTTAATCCAATTCCGGCGTATCAAAGTAGTCTTTGTCGGCTGGCCCTATCGGCCCATCGTCTAGCACGATCACGCTATCATCCACCGCCCGCCCTAGTGCTGCCACGGGGCCTCCCACTTCCATTTTCTTGTTGCCCCACCTATAGACGGGGCCGCTCGCGGGGTCCTCGTTGCCGACCTGTCTGTCCGCCGTGTCCTTCTTTAACCACATGGGCCACGTCCCCTTCCACGTGGGCCCGAGCCCGTTCTTTGCATCATAATCGAAGCACTCCAGGTTGGTCCAGGTATCCCATCGCGTGCCCTCGTCCGTTTTGTCGACGAGTTTAACATCCGATGGATTCCTAAAGCTCTTCACCAAGACAGAAACGTAACCCAGCTGCTTCGTGGCTTTCTGCAGATCTTCGTCAACTTTATTGAGACCCCCTATTATCTTGCCTGTTAACTTCTCACCAAAGAGCTGCTTTATCTGTTTTTCAGTTTCTCTTACTCTTACCCTGAGTTGTCCTAATAACTTCTCGATTACCACGACCGCTGTGGCGCTCATCTCGGCTGCTTTCAGAATTTTATCACCACGAAACTTATCGTCGTAATCGTGCTCCCCCGCGATTAGCCAAACCCCGTGCGAGCCCAACGCGGAGTAAATGACTGGGTGTTGGGTATCCGGCACCTTCGGCACCGCCGTCCAGGGATGGGTTTTACCGAAGGTGTGGTAGGCATGATAGAAACTTCCAGCGTCTTCTGGAATTCCTGCGTTAGTGACCTTCCCCTCGCGAACGTTTTGCTCAACGGGGTCGGTAAATGGCTCCAGCGTCCATCGGCCCTGCGTGTCCTGCTGTCGGTAAAGCCGAACCGTCACGTGCTCCCAATCACCCACGTGGTTTCCAAACACGGTGCCTAATATGTTCTTGCCGCGGTTATACGGGTAGTAAAAGAAGTACAGGAGGTCGACAGTTCTGTCGTCCACTTGGTGCCAGAACGCGTAGGCTGGCACCTTAAGACCGAGAGATGGAGGGGCCAACTGCATTCTCGGATCCGCCCCATGGAAATACGCGAGGCAAGAGGAGGCTTCCTCCAGTTCGTCTGTCGTCGTGAGCCTCCAACCTCCTTGACCATTGAGATCATCCGACCACTCCCGCTTTAGGAAATTAAACGACCATTCGACCGAAGACGGCCAGTACGACTCCTTGCTGTGAATCCAGACGCGGGGCGCATACTTCGTCAAGTACCCCACCTTCTGTTGGTCGGTCTCATCCCAAGGCGGATCAGCATTCCCACTACTTGGATCACCAGCCGAACCAGACGAGGCCATCGTCACGGCGGTCAACACAAACACTAACGCGGCAAAAAGCTTGCTACTACTCATCTCCCACCTCCTGGTTGACAGTGATTGACAGGAAATTCAATATGCGCAAACCTGAACGGCCTACACCTAGCCTCGGAACCTCTGGTAACGGCCTTTCCGCATGTAGGCGAGGCCTCGTCGGTAGTATGCTTGAGCGTCCTGCGTATCGCACTGGTAACTTGCCACACGGCGCGTCCTTTGCATTCACTTCTTTGCTCTGGTCGAATTCTCCGAGCGAAGAAGCGACTCGGAGTCTAGCGTCTTCGTTTCGTCCCGTGCGCGCGTGGAATTGTCGCTTCTCCGCACTGTGTCAAAATCGTTCGTTTCCTCGTACGCCACTCCGAAACACCGTCAGGCGGCAATTTTCTAAGCACCGCAGTCCCAAAAGCCATCCCGCCATTTTAATTCCTAGGAAGCCGTCAGTGAGCCGTCTTCTGGCAAACCCGCCGGCTGCTTCTCCCTCCATCAGTCAAACTAGCAGATTTTTCGGAGAATGCAAGCCCTGGATCCCCTCTCCAGCAGGGCGGAAGTGTTTGCCCGCCACGTTCACCCGCGTCGAATCCGAAGCGAGCGAATATACCTCCGGTATAAGCCCCATTTGCCTTTACGCCCCGCCGGGATTCGGTCATGTTCAGTTCATGGCCACGCTGAGCAGCAATTCGACCGACGCCCAAGTCTTCGCCGCATACGACGACAGCGCTTCGTATGAGGAGGACAACAGCCGCGCAAAGGCCGACGCCTTTATCACGGCCTGTCGCATCCTGCGAAACCGGCTGCCCCTGTCCGCCGGGCGCGGTCCGCAGACGTTCACCCGCGAATCCCTGCAAGCCGAAATCGAATCCGCCCAGCGGTGGAAAGACGCCCACCCCGCGACCACGGGCAGCGGCGGCGCCCGGGTCCGCTACCTGTCGCTGGAGAACTTCCGAGGATGACCAAACGCCAACGGCAAAGCATGGCGGGCAGCAGTTCGCCGAGCTGAAGTCCGACTACGAAATCGGGAAAGCCTCGCGGTACAAGCGGGCGAAGACCGGGATCATGACGCTGGGTTCCCACGCCGACTACCACTACCGGACCGAAGCCGCCTACTTCGGCGCCATGGAAATGGCCCGCGAAATGACCCGCAACAACCCGCTGGTCATGTAGGGCGCGGGCCGCCTGGTCGCCAACGTCGTGGGCCGCGGCTTCGTGCTGGACAGCGACAGCGGCGACAAGGGCATCGACGACGTGAACGGCTACCGCTGGGCCGAATGGTCCCGCTCGCCGGAAGCCTGCGACGACCAGCAGGAACTCGACTTCCACGGCTTGGAAAAACTGACCCTCCAGCACGTCATCATCGACGGGGATCTCTGCTCGCTGCCGAATCGGGACGGCGGGATCGAGTCGCAAGAAGGCCACCGGCTGAAGACGCCCCGCAACACCACGAAAAATGTTGTGCATGGCGTCCAGCAGGACGAGCGCCGCCGACGGTTGGCCTACTGGTTCACGAAGGAAGACATCGAGCCTTGGCGCTCGGTGAATCTGGACCTGCCGCTGTGCGTGTTCCTGCTGGACGCCAGCGAGAAAGTCCGCGTGGGGTGGCGATGGGGCCATCACCTGCCGGATCTCGGCTACGGTGCGTCTGCTTTCAGAGGACGGAGGAGCCTACGGAGCGCTGGCCTGATCGACGTCGCTCTCTGGCCAATCCGCGTCGTTTGATCCCGGCTGCAAATCGGCAAGCGCCTGCTTTGCCAAATCCAGGTCCATCCTGCGGACGACGATGCTGACCCAGCCGGGGGCTTCGGCGCGAAAACCGCTGGTGTAACTGCCGGTCACCGTGGCTTGGATGCCGCGGTCGGCCAGGGCGTTGACGATCGCGGCCGCCTGGATCTCGCTGGGCACAGCCGTAAGCCGTTCGGGACTGTTGGGATCAACCGTCATGCGCATGGACTCCCTTGATGATTCCTTTTTGCCGTGTCGCCCTGCGACCAGAGCCTCGTGACGATTATACCATAGCCGGCCCAGAGATTCGATCACGCTGATCGCAGGACCCGGCATACTCCGATCGGTACTGGCCGAGGTCCCCGGCCAAGGCGGGAGGAGGCTGGAAGGCAATCTGCTTCCACGTTTCTTCGTCGCGGGCTGGTTGGCGCCCTTGCCCGGCGTCCTGCGATTGAACCTGGGCGGTGGCGACTGCCAGTAGGCCCAGCAACATGACGAGTCGACCCAAGATCCCATAGTCCGATAACACATCCCCACACCATGCGCCGCGTCCCTTTCAGGGACAAGGTCCCTCGAATAGGGAGGTTGCTTTCCCAGGCACTGGCGCACTACAGTGCTATCTGGCCAAACGCCTAGACGCCAAGGAGAAGGATGAGAAGATGAGACGCAGACCATCGCCTTCCACGACGAACGAGCCGTTCCGGGCGAAGCGTTGCTGCTGAATTTCGTTCAGCTAAAACCGTACTTGGAGTGAGTTGATTCAACCGCTGTGGAAATGACGCCAGGAAAGAGCCATGAAAACAACCCTGCTTTTGCTGTTGTGCCTGCTGTTGGGGCAAACCCCTTCGTACTCCACGGAACTGGCAAGCAACGGTGCGACCGGTTGGAAGATCGTGTTGCCCGACGAACCGGCGGTGGTCGAGCTGACCGCGGCGCGCGAACTGGCCGAGCATCTGCGGCGGGTGACCGGCGCGGAGTTTCCCACCGTAAGCGAGCAGGACGTGCCCGCGGATGGGACGTGCTTGATCTTCATCGGCCGGACGGCGAAAGCTCCGAAGAAGGACTACAAGTTCGACGAGATCCTGATCCAGCTGGATGCCGGAAACCTGATTCTCGCGGGGCACGCGCAGCGCGGCTGCCTGTACGCGGTCTATTCCTTCCTGCAAGACATGGTCGGTGTCCGCTGGTGGACGCCCACGGATACGCGGATTCCGCACCAGCCGACGCTGGCTATCGCCGACGACCTGCACGTCAGCTACGCGCCGCAACTGATCTCGCGGGAAATGTACCATCGCGATGCCCAGCCGACCGTCTTTTCTGCCCGCATGAAGGGCAACGGGTTCTTGACCCCGGAATATGGCGGCGCGGTGCGGATCATCAACTTTGTCCATTCGTTCTACAAGTACCTCCCGCCGGAAAAGTACTTTGACGCTCATCCGGAGTGGTACTCGGAGATCAACGGCCAGCGCAAGCATGAACGCGGCCAGCTGTGCCTGACCAACGACGAGATGACTCAGGAGCTGATCAAGAACGTGCTGGACACGTTGCGGAAGCATCCCGACGCCAAGATCATCGACGTTTCGCAGAACGACTGGTACGGCTTCTGCACCTGCGAGAAATGCCGGGCGGTCGACGAGGCGGAAGGCAGCCACGCCGGCACGCTCGTGTTGATGCTCAACCGGGTCGCCGAGGCCGTGGAGCGGGAGTTCCCGGACGTGCTGGTCGAGTCCTTGGCGTACCAGTATACCCGCAAGCCGCCCAAGACGATCCGGCCGCGCGACAACGTGTTGATTCGTTTGTGCACGATCGAATGCTCGTACATCCAGCCGCTCAGCGGCGAGCAGAACCGCGAGTTCGCCGCGGACCTCGAAGGCTGGAGCAAGTTGGCCAAAACGCTGTTCATCTGGGATTATACAACCAATTACCATGACTACCTGGGGCCGCATCCGAACCTCCGCGTGCTTGTGCCGAACGTGCGCTATTTCGTCGAGCACGGCGCCATCGGGCTGTTCGAGGAGGGGGAAGGCGACGATTTCTGTGAACTGAAAAACTGGCTGCTGCTGCGCGTGATGTGGGAGCCGCACCTGGACGGCGAGCAGCTGGTCGACGAGTTCCTGCGCGGCTATTACGGCGAAGCGGTCGCTCCGCTGCTGCAGCGATACTGGGAGCTGCTGATCGCGCGGGCGGAACAGGAGCAGATCTACTTGGGCTGCTTCGGTATGAACTCGGCGAAATGGCTCGATCTGGCGACGCTGAATGAGGTGACGGAGCTCATGAATCAGGCGATCCAGACGGCGACGAAGGTCTATGGCCCGCAATCCGACGAACTGCGTCGGCTGCGCAAGTCCAAGATGGGTATCGACCATGTATGGCTCAGCCGCTACTATCCGCTGCGTAGCGAAGCTCGCCAGCGGCAGCAGCCGTTCCTGGGACCGCAAGATCCCCTCGAGGCGGCGCAGGATTTTGCCCAACGCTGCCGGGAATTCAACACCAAGGCGGCGGTGATCTCGCAAGAGAAGAATTTCCCGCAGTACCTGGACGGTCTTCAGGCGGGGTTCCTGGCCCAGAGGAATCCGCCGGAGATTTGCCGGGATGTTCCGGAAGATGCCTGGGTCGTGTTCGATGCCTTGTCGTTCAACAACGTCAACGACGCCGCGACGATCGTCGACGACGCCGAAGGCTGGAACGGCAAGAGCGTGCGGATGGGGACCAAGGTGGACTGGAACACCAACTACCATCCGCCGGTCCGCGGCAAGTATCGCATTCTGGCCTCGCTACGGTGCGAAGGAACGCTCGAGGAAGGCCGACTCGGTTCGTGGGGCGTCTACGACGCGCAGGGCAAGAAATCGCTCAAGAGCATGACCCTCACGTCCCAGGATTTCACGACGGAGGACGGCTCGTTCGACAAGAAATTTCGCTGGATCGGCCTGGGCGTCGTGGACTTCGTCCCCGGTGCCTATTTCTGGTTTGCCCACGGACACCGTCCCGAGCTGGACGCCATGTTCGTCGACCGCGTCGTGCTGATCGCAGCAGAGTAAGGGTCGGCAAGCACTCCTGTAAAGGTGCCAAGCTCGTTGGAGTTCACGCTTTAGCGTGCTGTGTTTGGCGGACTCCGCCCGCCTGGCACGCTGAAGCGTGAACTCCAACAGCGCTCATGCCCGCCGATTTCCCACCAAAGCGACCTTTACAGGGGTGGGTCGGCAAGACAACTACTGTCGCATTCAAAGTGGCGTAAGCTTCCAGCTTACGAGGAATACGAACCGCAAGCTGGAAGCTTACGCCACCTATTTCTTGGCCGATCCCAAGGGTCGGACACGGCGCACAATCTGCTCCCGCGCGCCGGTTCACGGCAGCTCTTCGATCGTGATGTTCCGGTACCAGGCTTCGCTGGGCGGGCCGCCGTGGATCTGCAGGCCGATGATGCCGGTGGCCGGGATCTTGTCGTCCGCTTCGGTATAGTCGATCGTCTGCACACCATTGATCGCCAGCCGGATGCGCGGCCCCTCGCAACGAATCTCGTATCGGTTCCAGTCGTCGGGCTTGAGGGCCTTGACGATCACCTCGCGCTCGGGCCTGGCCAGCATCTTGTTGCGGCGGGATTCGTCGTACAGGCAGCCCCAGTATCCGCCGTCTGCCCCGGCGCTCATATCGGCCTGGTAGCCGGAGACCTCGTGGTGATTGGGCACGCGTTGCGAACGGATCTGGATCCCGGCGTTGCCCGGACCGACCAGTTTGCATTCGAGGCGGAGGATGAAATTGGCGTACTGCCGCGTGGTGCAGAGGAACTCGTTGCGGGGAATGCGCTCCTTCAGGTTCCCGCCGACGATCGCCCCATCCTCGATCCGGAACGACCTCTGCGTATCGCCTTCCCATCCGTTGAACGTGCGGCCGTCAAAGAGGGGACCGCTGGTGCGCGGTAACTGAGCGCGCAGCAGCGCGGGAGTCAAGGCAACGGCGATCATCGCGGCCAAGATCGCAGGACCGACAAAGAGAAACGCGGTGATCACGGACGCTGGTGGGTAACGAAAGAGTCTTGTCATGGGAGTGCCTTTCCAAATGGATGCTTGCAGGGTCGTCATGGGTTGTGTTGCTCGGGTTTCGCTACGGTCTTGTCGCTTTTCAAGAGCGGAGTGGATCTGTTCCGTTGCGGCGAACCGGGCGCGCTGCGGCCGGACGCTTTGCTTGCGTCGAGCTGCGTCTTGAGTTCGCGCACGATTTCCGGGTATTGGAAGTACAGGTTCGTCGTCTCGCCGGGATCCGCGTCGAGATCATAGAGCTGACCGGGAGCATGCGGTGCGGACTCGGCGAGCATGAACGGCTTCAGCCCTGGATGGCTTTCGTAGCGGTTGCCGCCCGAGCCGGGATGATCGAGATACTTCCACTTGCCGCGGCGGATGGCCAGAGATCGCGGCCCGCCGAACGCCTGCTGAAGCAGGTAGGGCCGGATCGGCTTGCGGGCCTGGCCGAGAAACGCGGGAAGCATATTGAAACTGTCCTCGGCCGCGTCGCCGGGCAGATCGCGGCCCACGATCGCAGCGAGCGTCGCCATCACGTCGGTCAGACTGGTGAGCTGCGCACTGGTCGTGCCAGGCTTCACGTGGCCGGGCCAGCGGACGAGGAACGGCACGCGATGGCCGCCTTCCCATTGGTCGCGTTTCATGCCGCGCCACGGCCGGGCGCCGTCGTGGCCATGGTCGGCCCGCATGTGAATGACGCTGGTGGTCTCGGGCCCGTTGTCGCTGGTGAAGATCACGAGCGTGTTGTCGGCGATGCCAAGCTGATCAAGCGTGGCCAGCAGTTCGCCGACAATCCAGTCGAGTTCATGAATGAAATCCCCATGCGGTCCGGCGTTGGTTTTGCCCTGGAAACGCTTCGCCGCGAACGAAGGCAAGTGAACAGCCTGCGTCGCGTGATAAAGAAAGAAGGGCTTCTCCGGCGACTTGCGGACGTGTTCCTGCATGACCTCGCGGCTCTTCCTGAGAAACACCAGATCCACTTCTTCCATCGGAAAGTCCGACGCGATCAGGCCGGCCCGGCAGTCGTTGGCGTAGGGGTGCTGGGGTAGATTGGACTTGTCAATCCTGCCGGCCGGCGGCACCGGAATCCGATCGCCTTCGATAAACGCATAGAGCCAGTCGGTGGTTGGGCAGCAGGCCGTGCCGAAGAACCGGTCGAAGCCGTGTTCCAGCGGGCCGCCCTGGATGCGGCGCGAAAAATCCACCCGCTCGACCGCCGCGGCGTCATTGCTGTGGATCGGCTCGGCGTCCTTGTCGAAGAACGTCCAGCCAACATGCCACTTGCCGACGGCCGCCGTCGCGTAGCCCTGGTCGCGGAGCATCGCGGGAATCGTCAGCCGCCCGGGCGCAATCAGCGAGGGCCCGCCCGCACCCGTGAACACCTGTCCGCCACCCGGCACGCGAAACGCCATGTGGCCGGTCATCAGGCTGTAGCGCGTGGGCGTGCAGACGGTCGCCGGGCTGTGAGCATCCGTGAACCGCAGGCCGTCCCGTGCCAAGGCGTCAATGTTCGGCGTGGGCACCTTCGATTGCGCGTTGTAACACGACACGTCGCCGTAGCCTAAATCGTCCGCGAGGATGACGACGATGTTGGGTTGGGAGCCCTGCGGCGGATCGACGGCGTCCAGTGCGGTCAGCGGTGCGAGAAGCAGGCCGATCATGAGTGGAAAGTTGGGTTTCATCGTATGTTGTTGCCGATCATGAAGGTGCTGCGGATCGGGGGCAGCGCGAGTTTGAAGCGGGTAACCGGTTTGCCGTCCAAGTACACGGCCTGTGCATCGAACGCGAGCTGCTGGAGCTTCGGCACCTATTGTCCCAGTGCATTCGTCGTACGTCAACATCACGGATGAGCAGGCGGCCTGTCATTCTCCCATCACGCCAGACCGAACAAGGAAGGCACCAGCGGTCATTCTTCCACGGCCCTGTTGAATGTTCATCCGCGTGAATTAGCCGTTGCATTCTGCAGGCGGGGCCCGCAGAATGAATGTTGCCTTCGTTTGCGGAGATTCAACGTTGATGACGACAAGTTCGCGCCGAGGACACGCGATCCCCCTGCGGAGCGCCGATTTGATTCGTCGCTTGACGGACGAGCCGCCCGGCCATCTTCCCGCAAGGTTTGGTTCCCCGGCTGAAAGAGCAGCCTGGGCTCCTCGTCCGCGGCATTACGCCTCCGACGGGTCGACTTGGCCGGAAGCGGCCGCGATCAGATCTGTAAGGGCCTTTGCCGCCATCCGGATTTCCTCTCCGCCTCGCCCGCAGCTCCCCGCACGCGGTGATCTGGGCTTGGTTTGGAGATCGGACAGCGGTGATTCGAGATTCGGGCCGCGGATTTGAGATTTGAGATTTGAGATTTGAGATTTGAGATTTGAGATTTGAGATTTGAGATTTGAGATTTAAAGTTGCGGATTTCACGAGTTGTCTGCAGAATGGGAATCATCGCCGTGCGGGGGGGCGTCATTGCGCGCAGCGGTGGGGGAGTCGCCAGCTTGTCGGGCTTGACGCTGGGCCTCTAATCGCGTTAAGAGCTCTTGGTTGAACGTGTCCATTCGCTTCTGATGCTCCTCGCGGTGCTGGCGATTCTCGTACGCTCGGCGGGATTGGTCGTTCAAGTGCCGCTGGCCGGAGATGTCGGAATTCTTCAGGCTGTTGGCCCAGCCGCGGATCTGGCGGGAGATGGATTCGCAACGGGATTTGAAATTCGAGATTTGCGATTTCAAATCGCGAAAGTGGGCCGAACGTTCCATGACGCCGAGCATCGATCGGACTTCGCCAGCCGACCCGCGGGCGTAGTACAGGAACAGCAGCAGTTCGTTGGTCGTGCCGCGTTCAAAGCCCTCGGCGATGTTGTTCGAAATGGACAGCACCGCGCGCTGGAGTTGATCGGCCAGATCGCCTTTGCCGCGGAACGCCGGATGCTCGACCCAATCAAAAACCGCCGCAGCCAGATCCGCGGCAGCTTGCCAGACGGGCGTGTCTTCGAATCGGTCGTAGGTCATCGGCGGGCTCCTTTCGGGGACAGGGATTTGAGATTTCAGATTTGAGATTTCAGATCTGAGATTTGAGATTTCAGATCTGAGATCTGAGATCTGAGATTTGAGATTTGAGATTAAGGGATTAAGGGATTTCAACGGTGATGGCTCAAGTGTGCCGGTTGCAATCCAAAATGGCAAGTCTGGGGTCGGTAATTTCAGATTTCAGATTTCAGATTTCACAGCATCCCCCGCAATTCCTTCAGGTCGGCGGCGATCTCCGCCTCCAACGCTTCCAGCGGACCCAGAATCTTGTGCGGCGGGGCGTGCTTCACTTCCTCGCAGGCGATCTCCTTGTAGCGGTTGATCGACAGGTCGACCTTGTTCTCCCGAATCTCGGCCACCGGGACGAAGAACGCCTTCGCCTTGCGGTCGGCGTCCATGTCATAAGACCAGACGTGATCGGTGCCACCGCACTTGCTGAAGATCAGGATCGCCGTCGAGACGCCCGCGTAGGGCTTGAAGACGCCGGAGGGATATGCCCGTTCGCCACGACTCCGTTTCATTTCCCGCTGAATAGATCCCAGACGCTGGCCTACTTCAAGTTTTCGAGCGAGATTTCATCCCGTTCGGCGGACACGAATTGCGTCTAATCCCCGTACGGCATCTGCGTGTCCGGGTCGACCATAAAGCCGCGGCGGGGATCGAAGTGGTCGTAGCCGCCGACGCCCCAGCGGCCGTCGTCCTCGCGGTAAAACGTCACTTCGACGTACCGCGGAATACGGCGATTGCTGACCAGGCCGTCCCGCGTGGTGAGCACCACGACCACGTTGAATTCGGCCCTGGCCATCGGCGGGTCGTAGTTGGGAAAGACCTCGATCTGCAGGTTCCGCTTGATGTTGACTTCGCTGAAGCGGTACTGCCGCAATTCGGCATTGGCGTGGTCGCGAACGTTGGGCGCGCCGGAGTACGCGTGTTGCATCGCTCCGTCGACGTCGTTCCGCTCCACCGCGGCGGCGATCTCGTACAGCGTCCAGGTCACTTGCTCCCGGTCCGTGACGATCCAACGCTCGGTCAGCACCAGCCCCACGGTCACGGCAATGGCGGCAAGCACGCCCGCCAGGAGCCATTTCGAGCCGGTGCGCAGCCAGCCGCCCGCCAAGATGGCGGTGGTCAGCGTGCCGATCAGCAAGACGGGGAATGGATTTTCGGTGAGCCAGATCATGATGGATGTCCGGATGGAAGAGGGGTTTGGGTTGCCAGGGCACAGGCTCAGACGTACAGAATTCAATTTTGCCGGGCGCAGACGGTACTCTAAAGGATAACGATTTACCCGGCAAAATTGAATTCTGTACGTCTGAGCCCTCCCCGCGTTACATGGCCGGCCGTTCCGCGACCCGTACCTGCAGCGTCAATCTCTCGCCTCGGCGAATCAACTCGACCTGGGCCACCGAACCGATTTCCGTCATGGCCACCATGCGGATCAAGTCCGCCGACTTGTTGACCGCCGTACCGTTCCAGCCGACCACGACGTCACCTCGCATCAGTCCCGCATCCTTGGCCGGCGACGGCAACGAGCGGTCGTCGATCACCGTGACGATCAAAGCGCCTTTGGCGGCGGGCAAGCCCAGCCGCTCGGCGGTCTGCTCGGAAACGTCGTCCAATTGAACGCCCAGCCAGCCGCGGGCGACTCGGCCGTTGGCCTTTAACCGCTCGTAAACCCCTTGCGCCACGCTGCTGGGGATGGCAAAACTGACGCCGCGATACGCATCGCCCAAAATCGCCGTATTGATGCCGATGACGCGGCCTTGCGCGTCGACCAGCGGTCCGCCGCTGTTGCCCGGATTGACCGCCGCGTCGGTTTGCAGGAAATCCTGATAGACCTCGCCCGCCATTCCGCCGCGGTGCTTGGCGCTGATAATCCCAAAGGTGATGCTGCTCTGCAGTCCGAACGGACTGCCTAGCGCCCATACCAAAGCCCCCACGTGCATGTCTTCGCTGTCGCCCCACGGTGCGGCGATCAGGTTGTCGCCGCTGACTTTCAGGACGGCCAGATCGGTCAACACGTCGACGCCGACGACCCGGGCCGGCAGCACGCGGCCATCGCGGAGCGAGACGCTGATTTCAGCCGCCGAGTGGACGACATGAAAATTGGTGACGATGTATCCCGCCGGATCGACAATCACCCCTGAACCTTGGCCCCGCGAGCGTTCGGTCTGCGGGCCGAACAACTGAGCCAATTCGTTGGGCGGCCGCTGCGCGCGGGCACTGATGACGTCGATGTGGACCACGCTCGGCCCGACTTTCTGCGAGACCAACTGGCTGGCTTTCGACAGTGCCGACAGCTGCAGGTCCTGCAATCCGCTGGAGGCCACATCGTATTCCGCCTGCTGCTTGCCGCGAGTGATGGCATAGTGGTAGCGTTCGAGCAGGTAGGGCACTACGTACTGCAGCGCCAACAGCAGCGCCAACAAGGCCAGGACCCGAGACAGAAGATGCGGGGAATGGCTGCCGGAGTACCGGGGTGGCGCCGCCGGTTCGTCCCAGGAGGCATGGTCCGGATCGGTACCGCCAGCGCGTCCACGCAACTCTGCTAGCGGGACCAGCGGCGGCACCGGATCAGGCGAACGGTCGAATGGCGGCATCTTGATTTCGGTTCGCAATAACGGGAAAAAGGAAATAGCACCCTAAGATTGTACACAACGAAACGTCCCGCGGAGAGCCCTATCGGTTTGTGGGGCGCGCACTTTTCCCAACCGCCGGAACTCGTTAGATTGATAAGCATGGGGAAAAACTCTGTTACGCCAAAGTTTCCGCCGGTTTGGCAAGCCAGCGAAGGCGGACTGTTGATGGTCGGCGGTCTGCTGACGACGGACTGGTTGCTGACGGCCTATCGCCAAGGAATCTTTCCGTGGCCTGTGTGCGACGGCCAGAACGAGATTCTGGCTTGGTTCAGTCCCGATCCGCGGGCCGTCTTGGAGTTTGACGGTTTGTATGTCTCGCGCCGCCTGCGGCGCCGGTTGAACAGCGGTCAGTTCCAGGTCACGTTCGACACGGATTTTCCGAGCGTCATCGGGGCCTGTGCAGGCCCCCGCACTCCGGGGGACGGCACATGGATCACACCGCATCTGGCCGAAGCCTACATCGAGCTGCACCGGCTGGGCGTGACGCACAGCGTCGAAGTCTGGCAAGGCGGCCAGCTGGTGGGCGGCCTGTACGGATTGGCGTTGGGTGGCTTTTTTGCCGGAGAATCGATGTTCCATCGCGTCCGGGACGCCTCGAAAGTGGCCCTGGTCCACATGGTCCGTCATCTGCAGTCGCGCGGGTTCGTCATGTTTGACGTCCAGCAGGCCAGTCCGCATCTGGTTCGCATGGGAGCGACGGAGATTCCCCGCCGCGAGTTCCTGTCGCGGCTGAAAAGAGCTCTCGAGCTGCCCGTTTCCTTTACCGACGCGCTGCATCCCGCAGTGTCTGAAAGGCCCACGGTATGTGCCAATTCGATCTCACCGCCGCCGAACTCGAACGCTACAGCCGCCAGCTCGGCCCCGGCGTGCTGACCCTCGAAGGCCAGTTGCGGCTGAGACGCGCCACGGTGCTGGTTACCCGCGCCGGCGGCATGGGTGGTCCGGCGGCGCTGATGCTGACGATGTGCGGCGTGGGCCGCGTGATCCTGGCCCACGGCGGGGTGCTGATCTCGCCCGATCTGAATCGCCAAGTGCTGGGCGCGGAGGACGGCTTGGGCGAGTTGCGGGCACCGCAGTTCGCCGACCACCTGCGGCGGATGAATCGGTTTGTGGAAATCGAAGCTCTCGATCACGAGCCGGACGATGCCGAGGCCCTGGACCTGGCTCGCCGCTGTGACGTCATCCTGGCCTGTCCGCCGACGTTCGACGAGCGGCTGCGGTTGAACCGAGCCGCCGTCGCGGCCCGCGTGCCGCTGATCGACGCCGCCCAGTGGGGCATGGGGGGCACGCTGTGTGTGTTCCAGCCTGGCGAGACCGCGTGCCTGGCGTGCCTGTATCCCGAAACGCCGCCCTTCGAGGAATCCTTCCCCGTGGTCGGCGCGATTTCGTCGGCGATGGGTTCCCTGGCCGCTTTGGAAGCCATCAAGATCCTGTCGGGTGTCGGCCGCCCGCAGTGGGGCCGAATGCTGACCTACGACGGCTTTCGCGGCGGGGTGTCGATGATCCAGCTGACCCGCCGCTCCGATTGCGCCTGCTGTGCGGGGGTGAGCTCAGACGTACAGAATTCAATTTTCGCGGAGACAATGTTCCCCTGAGGGTGATTCGTTCAACCGCGAAAATTGAATTCTGTACGTCTGAGCCTGGGCGTCGTCAGAAATACACGCGGCGATTGTACACGTACCATTCGAAGACCAGCACCACCAAGCCCGCGCCCAGCAGCCAGCGCCACAGTTCCTTGCGAGCCGGCAGCAGGCCGCCGACGCCGGCCACTTCCTCGTGGCCCAACTCGATCGTCGGCCGCGGCTGCAGATCGCTCTCGCGGCTGTCGAACAGATTCACCGCGAACCGTCGCGTCGGTTTGGTGCCGCCTTCGAGCGTGCGGTAGATCCCCTGTTGCTCGGTGTCGGTGATGACCCACTGGTTCGCTGCTTGCCGGGCAATTTCCGTCCGCTGTCCGTCGGGCCGCTGCACCGAGGCGCGGTCGGTCGGAGATTCCGTCCGCAGGACGAGCGTTTCGCCGGGCCTGACGGACGCCGTCTGGCCGATGCGTGCCAGGCCGCCCAAATAGCGCACGACGTTCATGGCGAACACCGGAAAGCTGCGGCGGATGATCCAGTCCGTCTTGGGCTCGACCTGGCCCTGGTCGTCGGCGCCGAGGATTTCCCAGCCCAGGGCGGCGTCCTCGAATCCTTGGCGAGGCGCAATGGCAAACAGCGGTCCGATGTCGGCGTCGATCAGCGCCGCGCCGCCCGGCGGCGTTTTCAGCGGCGTACCTTCGACAACCAGCACGTCGCCCAGTTCGAGGTACTGCATCAGGGGATGGACGCGGTCCGTGTCGATGATCAGGGGACGAGTGGTCTTGGAGCCTTGCGACCAGCCCGTCACGGGCGGCACGCGGCCGATGAACAGGGTGTTGGCTTGAGGCATCGTCTGCGGCGTGCAGCGATCGTAGATCATCAAGTCCCAATGCGCGGCCAGCGCCAGGGCCTGATGCGGCTTGCTGTCCAGTTCGGCCGGCGCGACGACGCTGACGTCCGCCAATTCGCGGACTTCTCCGGTGTCCAGCGCAAGCTGCAGCGCGAGATTGCCGGGCGTGGCCAGCAGCACGCGAGCGCGGCGGCCCGGATCGATCGTCGCATAGGCCTGATTGTCCAGGGCCAGATCGTCCTCGTGGTCCAATACCGCTTGCAGCGTCCCCCGCTCGATGCCGGGTAATTCAAAATGCACCCCCGCCTGGCCCTGTGCCGGGACGGTCACCGTTTGCGCGTCCGCCAGGCTGCCGTCCCGCAACAGGGACACGTCCAGGCTCACGTCCTCGGCGCCCGAATTCGCCAGGCGGGCAAAGGCTTGCCATTGCTCCGGCTGCTCCGGATTCCGCTCGGCGGCAAAAGCGACGAGGCCCACGTTCCGCGGCGATTGGCTGCCGATGGGCACGTACTGCGGCGTCAGGTTGCCCAGCGAGAAATCCGGAACGGCGGGGAAACCGCCATCGGTATACAGGTACAGCGTGGCCGGCTGGGCTTCGGCCACCTGGACGTCGTTCGCGTTATCGGCGTCGCTGGTTCGCCCCGGATTGGCCAGCCCGGCGGCGGCTCGCAACGCTTCGCGCAGATCGGTGGTGCGCTGCGTCGGCTGGATCTGCGCGATCTTCTGACGCAGCAGCGACCGGTTGCTGGTGAACGATTGCTCGACCCTCGCCCCATTCGAAAAACTGATCACCATGGCCACGTCGGTCGAATGCATCTGGTCGATCAGGCCCAGAATCTGCTGTTTGGCCGCCTCCAACCGCGTCGGCTCGACATCCGTCGCGCTCATGCTGGCCGACGTGTCCACGAGAAAGACAAAGCGGTCGCCGACCAGTTGGGCACCGCGCCAGCCGGGACGCAAGCAGGCCGCCATCAGCAGTGCCACCAGCAGCAACTGCAACAGCAACAACAGGTTTTGCCGGAGTCGCTGCCAGATCGAGTTGACGTGCAGATCCTCGATGGTCCGGCTCCACAGATACGTGCTGGGGACTTCCAGCGGCTGCCGTTTGAGCTTGAGGAAGTACAGCGCCAGGATCGCGGGAGGCACCAATCCCAGGACGGTCCATTGCCAGAGATTCAAGCTGTTGATAAAGTCCATCGCAGTACGTGCCGGACGCCGGTCAGCGGCGTTCCCTGGTGGCCTGGAGCCCGCGTCACAATTGGTTGCCATCGAAGGATGGGGGGCCTGTACTCCGGGCCCGCCTGGAGATTCTAGCCGCCGGAACCTGCTGGCGGCAACAAGCATGGGAAAATGGAGCATTCGGAGACGCCATGAATCACTGCGAGAAACCGACCCTGGTGGTTGCCAGCCGGAACCGAAAAAAGGTCCGCGAGTTGGCCGAGCTGCTATCCGGTCTGGGGGTACACCTGGTCAGTGCGGCCGATTTCCCGGCGGCGCCGGAAGTCGAGGAGACTGGCCAGACGTTCGCGGAGAACGCGGTTTTGAAAGCCGCCACGGTGGCCGTGGCCACCGGCCATTGGACGCTGGCCGACGACAGCGGCCTGGCGGTCGACGCCTTGGACGGCGCCCCGGGCGTCTACTCGGCGCGCTACGCGGGTCCCCAGTCGAACGACGCCCAGAACAACGAAAAGCTGCTGGCCCAGCTCCGCGATGTCCCGGACTTGCGCCGCGGCGCCCAGTTCGTCTGTTGCCTGGCGCTGGCGGATCCGGCGGGGCGGATTCGGGCGCAGGTCGAGGGGCACTGTCGCGGCCGGCTGCTGCACGAACTCCGCGGCCAAAACGGCTTCGGCTACGATCCGCTGTTTTGGATCGCCGAGTATCATCAGACATTCGCCGAACTGTCGCTGGCCGTGAAAAGCGTCCTCAGCCACCGCGCGCGGGCCTTTGCGCACATCCGGCCGGAACTCGCCCGGCTGATCGACGCGGGCGAGTTGGTGGCGTAGTGCGGCTCAGATCACGCCTCGCGCCTTCATCAGTTCGGCGGTCAGGATCGCGCCGCCCGCCGCGCCGCGCACGGTGTTGTGGTGCAGGCCGACAAAGCGGATATCGAAGACGTTGCACGGTCGCAGCCGGCCGACGGTGACGGCCATGCCTTTGTCCGCATCGCGGTCTTTGCGCGGCTGGGGACGGTCCGCTTCGTCGCGGCAGATGATCGGCCGCTGGGGGGCCATGGGCAGATCCAGTTCCTGCGGAGCGGCGCGGAACTGACGCCAGATCTGGACGATTTCATCCAGCGCCGGGGCGGCGCCGTCGAACTGGAGGCTGACGCAAGCGGTGTGCCCGTCCACGACAGCCACCCGATTGCAGTGCGCGGAGATGGCGATTGACGCATCGTTCACAATCGCGCCGCCTTCGACGCGGCCGAAGATCTTCAGCGGCTCGATCTCCGTCTTTTCCTCTTCGCCTTTGATCAGCGGGACGATATTATCCTGGATGTCCAGCGACGCCACGCCCGGATGGCCTGCGCCGGACAGGGCTTGAAGCGTCGAGATGATCATCGTCCGCGGTTTGTGGCCCGCCTGCCACAGCGCCCAGACGGGCGTCATATAGCTCTGGATGCTGCAGTTGGATTTGACGGCGATACAGCCCGTGGTCCAACCGCGGGCGCGGCGCTGGTCGGCGATCACGTCCAGATGGCCCGGGTTGATTTCCGGAATGACCATCGGCACGTCCGGCGTGGCGCGGTGCGCCGAGTTGTTGGAGACGACCGGAAACCCGGCGGTTGCGTAGGCCAGTTCGAGGGCCGTGACGGCTTTCTTGTCCAGCGACACCGCGGAGAAGATCAGTTCGCACTTGCCCTGGGCCGCCGCCACGTCGCTGGCGTCACCGACCACCAATTGCTGGACGGCGTCCGGGATGTCACCGTTCATGTGCCAGCGGCCTGCTACGGCCTGGGCATAGGTCTTGCCGGCCGACTGAGGCGAAGCGGCGACATAGTTGACCGTGAACCACGGATGGTTCGCCAACAGCCGAAGATAGTTTTGGCCTACCATGCCGGTAGCGCCGATCACGCCGACGTTCATACGCTGTGCCATATTCATTCCTTTCCGATCGTTCGAGTCGAATGGTGCCTGGGCCCAAGTTACCGTTCCGGCCAACAAAAAACCCGCTGCCGGGCTGCTCCGACAGCGGGTTCTCTTGTTTGGCCGGCCTTGGTTGTCTAGTCTGATTCATCCCCCGTCGGAGCGAGGAGCCGGGCCCGAACGCACTTTGTCGTGCGCTTCGTGCCAGTGCCCGTTTTCGTCGTTGCTCCCACGCAGTTCTTCATAAGAACGAGTTTAGCGCATCCGCCCCCGTCCTGCAATGGGGACTTTTCGTGGGCGGCGAATTTTTCACGCGGCGGTGCGGTGGCGGGGGAATTCAGAGCGTGTTACCATTGCCCGCTGGTTGGCGGTTGAGGGCGTGATGAGGCTGCAGGCTGGCAGCCTGTGCTACGAACACCTGGGAGAACTGTCCTGATGGCTCGAAAAATGTGGACTGCAATGGCGTGCGCCGCGTGGCTGGTCACCGCACCTCCGCTGTCGGCTCAAGACGTGACCTACGAAAAGTACCAGCTGCCCAACGGGTTGACGGTGATCCTGCACGAGGATCATCGGCTGCCGGTGGCCACGATCAATCTTTGGTACTACGTGGGCAGCAAGGACGAAGTGACCGGCCGGTCGGGATTTGCACACCTGTTCGAGCACCTGATGTTCATGGGAACCGAACGGGTCCCGGGCGGCGATTTTGACACCATCATGGAAGGGGGCGGGGGCTGGAACAATGCCACGACCTCGGAGGACCGCACGAACTATTTCTCCTACGGTCCGGCGAACCTGCTGAAGACCCTGCTGTGGCTCGACGCAGACCGGCTGCAAGACCTCGGCCGCAAGATGAACCAGGAGAAACTGGACAAGCAGCGCGAGGTGGTGCGGAACGAACGCCGCCAGAGCTACGAGAACCGGCCGTATGGACCGGCAGAGCTGCGGATTCCGGAACTGATGTTTCCGCCGGGCCATCCCTACCGCATCCCCGTGATTGGAACCCACCAGGACTTGATCGCCGCCACGGTTGAAGACGTCAAAGATTTCTTCGCCAGGTTTTACGTGCCCTGTAACGCTTCGCTGGTTGTGGCGGGGGATTTCCAGCCGGCCGAGATCAAGCCGGCCATCGCCGAATTGTTCGGGACGTTGCCCCGCGGTTCCGAGCCGCCCCGTCGCGAGGTGCCGCCGGTGGCGTTGGGGCAGGTTGTCCGAAACACGCTGAGCGACACGGTACAGTTTGCAAAGCTCTATCTGGTCTACCACAGCCCGGCCGCCTATCAGCCCGGCGATGCCGAGATGGACTTGATCGCCGCCACCCTGGGCGACGGCATCACCAGCCGACTGTACCAGGCGCTGGTCTACGAGCAGCCGTTGGCCAGCGAAGTCACCGCGCGTCAGGAATCGATGCTGCTCGGCTCGCTGTTCGCGATCGAAGCCACGGCCAAGCCGGGGGTCGAGTTGGATCGGCTCGAGCAGGCGATCGACGAAGTCCTGACCGCGTACCGCCAGGCCGGACCCACGCCGCAAGAACTCGAGCGGCACAAGGCGGGCATCGAGTTCGCGACGATGAACCGCTTGCAGTCGGTAACGGCCAAAGCGGACGCCTTGAACCAGTACCAGTTCTTCTTCGACGAGCCGAACTCGTTCCGCCGCGACCTGGATCGTTATCGTCGGGCGACGGTCGAGGACGTGAAGTCCTGGGCCGGGAAAGTGCTCTCGCCGGATGCGCGCCTGGTGCTGCGCGTGCTGCCGGAATTAGAGCCGGTGCAACCGGACCCGCGAGATCAACGGCCAACCGCCGGCTCGCCATCGGCGTTCACCCCGCCGATTCCGCAGCCGTTTACCCTTTCCAATGGCATCCCGGTCTACTTCTTTCCTCGCGGCGAGCTGCCCTTGGTCGAACTGCGGGCCGTTTTCGACAGCGGCTCGAGCCACGATCCGGCGGACAAGGCGGGCTTGGCGGCGTTGACCGCCGAGATGCTCGATCAAGGCGCCGGCTCGCTCGGCGCCGTGGAATTCACCCAAGCCGTCGACCAGCTCGGCGCGACACTGGCGTTTGGCGCGTCCCGCGAGTACACGCTAGGCAGCCTGTCCGTGCTGCGGAGGAATCTTGAACCGGCGATCGGCTTGTTCGCCGATGCCGTGCGGGCTCCCGCGTTTGCGCCGCAGGAATGGAATCGCGTTCAAGCGTTGGAAGTGGAATCCCTGCGCCGCAACCTGGACAATCCCACGGCGGTCGCCGGCCTGGTCGGGATGCGCGCGTACTTTGGCAACGACCATCCGTATGGCCGCCCGACGGGAGGCACCCCGCAGTCCGTAGCCGCTTTGATGCTGGACGACATTCGCGACTTTCACCGCCGAGCGTACACGCCATCCGGCACCACGCTGCTGGTGGCGGGCGATCTCACGGCGGAGGAAGCAAAGCGGGAATTGGAACGTGCCTTTGGCACATGGCCTGCGGCCGTGGCCGCGTTGAAGCCCATCGAACTGCGTCCGCCTCAGAACGCCTCGCTGCGCGTCGTCCTGGTGGACAAACCCGAGTCGGTTCAAACGGTGATTCGATTCTATTTGCCGGGCCCGGTCTACGCGGATCCCAACCGCATCAAGCTGACGCTGCTGAACACGATCCTGGGCGGAAGTTTCACCAGCCGGCTGAATCAGAACCTGCGGGAACAGCACGGCTATACCTACGGTGCCGGTTCCCGCTATTTCATGGACCCGCAAATCGGCTTTTTCCTCGCCTCCTCCGCGGTTCAGGCGGAGGTGACGGGCGAGGCGGTCAAGGAGTTCCTCAACGAGTTCGCCGCCATCCGCAGCGGCGATATTTCGGACGAGGAAGCCAGCAAGGCCCGCGCGAGTTTTCGCACGGATCTGCTGCAGGACTACGAGAACCTGGGAGCCGTCCTGCAATCGGCCGTCAGCTTGCTGCGAAACCAACGTTCCTTTGACGGTCCGGCGGAGGATCTGAAGGCCAGCGCCGTCGGCGCCAAAGAACTCAACGCAGTCGCCAAAAACGCGCTGCTTTTGGAGCAGGGCGTGCTCGTCCTGGTCGGCGACCGGCAGACGATCCTCGCTCAACTCCAAGGGCTGGGCTTGCCCAAACCGATCGAATTCACGGTCATGGGCGAGCCGAAGTAAGAGGCCCTGGGGAAGCCTCGCTGTGCTGCAGGCCGCTCACGATCACGGCTCGTAACCGAGATGGGGCGCCAGCCAGCGTTCGGCCTCGGCCAGCGTCAGGCCTTTGCGGCGGGCGTAGTCTTCGACTTGATCGCGGGTGATCCGGTCCAGGGCAAAGTAACGGGCCTCGGGATGCGCAAAGTACAGCCCGCAGACACTGGCGGCGGGCAGCATGGCATAGCTGTCCGTCAAGGTGACTCCGGCGTTCTGTTCGGCTTGCAGCAGATCGAACAAGGCCCGCTTTTCCGTGTGGTCCGGCTGGGAAGGGTAGCCCGGCGCGGGCCGGATGCCCCGATACCGCTCGGCGATCAAGTCGCCCGGCGACAAGGCTTCCTCGGCGCCGTAACCCCAGTCGCGACGCGCCTGGGCGTGCAGCAGTTCGGCGAACGCCTCCGCCAAGCGATCCGCCAGCGCTTTGACGAGGATCGAGTTGTAATCGTCCAGCGCCGCCTCGTATTTCCCGCATAATGCCTCGGCGCCGATCCCCGTCGTCACCACGAACGCCCCCAAGTAATCCTGGCGGCCGGAATCGAGCGGCGCGATGTAGTCGGCCAGTGCCCGAAAGTCGTCCTGGCCCTTGCGTTCCCATTGCTGGCGGAGCGTGTGAAACCGCGCCCGCTCTGGCTGCCGCGTGTCGTCGGCATAGACCACGATGTCGTCGCCCAGGCTGGAAGCCGGCCAGAAGCCGTACGCGCCATTGGCGGTCAGCCACCGACCGCGGATGATGTCGTCCAGCATGCGGCGAGCGTTGTCGTACAGCTCGCGCGCGGCCGGGCCGGCCTCGGGGTCGTCGAAGATCGCCGGAAAGCGGCCCTTCAGTTCCCAAGCCAGGAAGAACGGCGACCAGTCGATGTACTCGACCAGCCGCTGCAAGGGGAAATCGTCCAGCACGCGCACTCCGGTGAACGATGGGCGGTCGATCCGGACCGTGGACCAGTCCGTGGCAAACCGCCGCCGGCAGGCTTCGGCGTAGGGGACCAGCCGCACCTGCCGCTGGCGATACGAATCGACCAACTGCTGCTGCAGCCGAGCGTTCTCGCGCTCGATTTCCGGCCGTTGCGTGGCACTCAACAACCGGTCCACGACGCCCACGCTGCGGGAGGCGTCCAGGACATGGATTGTCGGCGATTGGTAGGCCGGCGCGATCCGGACCGCCGTGTGCTTGGCGCTGGTCGTGGCCCCGCCGATCAGCAACGGCTGGCGAAAGCCTTCTCGCTGCAGTTCCTTGGCCACATGCACCATTTCATCCAGGCTGGGCGTGATCAGGCCGGACAGGCCGATCAAGTCCACGTGCTGCTCGCGGGCCACGCGCAGGATCTCCTCGGCGGGCGTCATCACGCCCAGGTCGATGACCTCATAGTTGTTGCAGCCCAGCACGACGCCCACGATGTTCTTGCCGATGTCGTGGACGTCGCCTTTGACGGTCGCCAGCAGGATGCGACCGCGGGCGCGTTGCTCGCCCTCCCCAGCGGCGATTTTCTCCTGCTGCATAAAGGGTTCCAGATAGGCAACTGCTTTCTTCATGACGCGGGCACTCTTGACGACCTGGGGCAGGAACATCTTGCCGGCAGCGAACAGATCGCCGATTCTGGACATGCCGGTCATCAGCGGGCCTTCGATGATGTGCAGGCTGCGCTCGTATTTCTGCCGAGCCTCTTCCACGTCCTGCTCGATCAGCTTGTCGATGCCTTTGATCAAGGCGTGGATCAGGCGCTCTTCGACGGTGCCGGTGTGCCAGCCCAAGTCGTCTTCCGCTGCTCTCTTGCCCTGCGACTTGACGGCTTCGGCAAATTCCACCAGCCGCTCGGTGGCGTCCGGCCGCCGGTTCAGCAGGACGTCTTCGACCCGTTCGAGCAACTCCGGAGAAACTTCCTCGTACACGGCCAACTGGCCGGCGTTGACGATGCCCATGTCCAGCCCGGCGCGGATCGCATGGTACAGGAACGCAGCATGCATCGCTTCGCGGACCGCGTCGTTGCCACGGAACGAGAACGAGACATTGCTGACGCCCCCGGACACCTTGACGCCCGGACACTGTTGTTTGATGATCTGCACGGCGTTCAGGAAGTCGATCGCATAGTTGCTGTGCTCTTCGATCCCCGTACCGACCGTCAGGATGTTGGGGTCGAAGATGATGTCTTCGGGCGGCAAGCCGATCCGCTCGGTCAACAATTCGTAAGCCCGGCGGCAGATCCGCACTTTGTCGTCCGAACCGGTCGCCTGGCCTTGTTCGTCAAAGGCCATCACGACCACCGCCGCGCCATAGCGGCGGATCAGGCGGGCCCGCCGCAGGAACTCGTCCTCGCCATCCTTCAAGCTGATGCTGTTGACAATCGACTTGCCCTGCACGCACTTTAGCCCGGCCTCGATCACCGACCACTTCGAGCTGTCGATCATCACCGGCACGCGGCTGATATCCGGTTCGGCGGCCATCAGGTTCAGCAGCCGCGTCATCGCCGCTTCGCCGTCCAGTAGATCGGCGTCCATGTTGACGTCGATCACGCCAGCCCCGTTTTCGACTTGCTCGCGCGCCACCTCGACCGCCTGGTCGTAACGCTCCTCCTGAATCAGCCGAGCGAATTTCCGCGAACCGGTGACGTTGGTCCGTTCGCCGATCATGAGGAAATTGGAATCCGGGCGGAGGGTCAGCGGTTCCTGGCCGCTGAGCCGCGTGAACCGCTCGACCGCCGGCGGCCGCCGCGGCGGCCGCCCGCGAACCATCGCTGCAAACGCCCGAATATTCTCCGGCGTCGTGCCCCAACAGCCGCCCACGATGTTCAGCCAGCCCGCATCGACGAATTCACTCAGCACGGCAGCCATCTGCGCCGGCGTCTGGTCATAACCGCCGAACTCGTTCGGCAAGCCGGCGTTGGGATGGCAGCTGAGGTACACCGGAGCGATCGCCGACAGTTCCTCGACGTAGGGCCGCATCCGCTCTGGACCAAGTGCGCAATTGATCCCCACACTCAGCAGCGGAAAATGCGAGATCGAATTCCACATCGCGGCGACGGTCTGGCCGGACAGCGTGCGGCCGCTGGCGTCCGGGATCGTCACCGAGACCATCACGGGCAACCGGATCTGGTGCTGCTCGAAGAACGTGTCGATGGCGAACAAGCAGGCCTTCAGATTCAGCGTATCGAAGGCCGTCTCTGGGAACAGGATGTCCACGCCACCGGCGACCAGCGCCGCGACTTGTTCGTAGTAAGACTCGACCAGCTGATCGAACGAGGTGGCCCGGAAGCCGGGATCTTCGACCTGGGGTGAAATCGAAGCCGTCTTGCTGGTGGGGCCGATCGAGCCGGCGACGAACCGCGGCCGGTCGGGATCCCGCGCGTTGAACTCGTCGGCCGCCGCGCGAGCGCAGGCGGTCGCCGCCCGATTCAGCTCGTCGACCAGATGCTCCAGCCGAAAATCCTCCATCGCGATTCGCGTGGCGCCGAACGTATTGGTCTCGATGATGTCCGCGCCGGCCGCCAAATACTGTCGATGGATATCCGTGATCCATTCCGGGTGCGTCAAGCAGAGGATATCGATGAAATTCTTCAGCGTCTTGGGATGCTCGGCGAACCGCCGCCCACGGACCGTCGCTTCGTCCAGTTGCAGCGTTTGGACCATCGTGCCCATGGCCCCGTCCAAAACGAGAATCCGCTGGTCCAGCAACTGCTGCAAACGTGAGCCCGCATTCGAGTGGTGTGTCTCAGCCATCAACAAGCGTTTCTCAAGGATCTGCGTGCAAAGATCTGCTGACGCAACGATCCGTATAGTATAGCGTCGTCGCTTCGTTCTGGGAGAGGCAGAGGATCTCGCGGCCGAGTGCGTCAAGCCATCGCGACGGTCATTTCGAGACGCTCGGCGCCGCCCTGGACGACCCGTTTGACCGGTTGGCCGATCTTCAGGGGTTCGTCTATCGTATGATCCTCAACCGCGAGCGTTAAAACGGACCCTGCGACCTGGTTTCGACTCGTTCGGTTCCGGAACGGCAGGCTTCAGCGTGATCGCGAAAGGCGGTGCGGGGGGCAGGACGGTATCCACCATGGATAGCACCTCGCGGACGTAGGTGTCAGGATCCGTCGCGAAACTTCCGTTATGCCTGGCCTTGGGGATCGTCAGCATCTCCACCGGGCAGCGCAAGTTCTGCTTGACATGCAGCGTGACCTCTTGGGAGACCACTCGGTCTCGCTCACCACGAATCAGCAGGACGGGTTGCTTGACCCGAGGCAGCAGGGCCATGTCGGGCAGAAAGCGGCAGCGGCACTTGCGGGCGGCCAGCCACATCGCGGGACGCAGGTAGATATAGACCCAGAAACGCGGCAACCGCGACCATAACGAAGCCAGACGCGAGTTGTTCTCGACCAGGCGACGGTAATAGTACTCGATCATCGGCAGCGAACCGAAGGCGCCGTCCGCCACGACCAACTTGATCTCGTCCCAGATGGCAGCAGCGCACAAGGCCGTGTTGGCCCCCTTGCTCATTCCCAACAACCACACGTCGCCGCGCGGCGCATACCGCTTGCGCACGAAACGAAGTGCCGCCTCGATGTCCCACATTTCGTATTGGGAAACCCAGCCCACCGGCCGATATCCGTCCGGCGAAGGACTTTCGCCGTGGCCACAGAAATCGAGCGCCAGCACGTTCCAGCCGGCCGCCGTGAGGTGTTGGGACAAGCCGGCCATGTACCAACGCGATTGCTGGTAGGGATGGCAGAGAATCGCCGTGCCCCGTGCCGGCAGGGCCTGAGGAGGTTCCCAGACGGTGGCGTGAATCCGTTGCCGATACCGCGTTACCAACCGCACCGTTTGCCCCGAGGGCAACGCGTCAGGCGGCCTGGGCGGTACCGATGCGGTTTCCGTGATCAAACGGGCCACCAAAGGGATATATACGAACAAGGAGATGATAAACGCCACCAACCACAAGGATAACAACGCTCCCAGTCCGATCAGCAGGTAGGTAAGCCAAATCATGTGTGTTTCCGCGAGGATTGCCTAGATTGCCCAGCCTTTCTTAGATAATTCGCGGGTTTCGGGAATGCAAGCAAAAAAACACGCGAAAGCGTGGACTCCAACAGGAACACCACCTGTAAGGTAGACTGTGGCGGGAAACATTCGTGAGTTACCCGCGAACGGCGGGGACCCCGGCATAATCGATGGCGATCTGCCGGCCGTGCTGGGTGATCGACAGTCGAGCGGCTTCCGTCACCAGCTCGTTGATCGAGCTGTTCGCCGGGGTGGCGATGATGCCACGGCGATCGATGTCTTCCAGGATATCGCGCCGTTTGGCCAGGGCGTCTTGGCCGTCCAGGCCGGCCGCAGCGGCGTTGACGCGCAAAGCGGCCAGCACGTTGGCCTCGACCGAATCATAGCCGTAACCGACCGGTTTCAGGCCCTCGCCTTCCCAGGCGACCAAGCGGAAGTAGTCGGGGCTGACAAAGCGGAACATGGCCCCAGAGTGGCGGTCGACATACCCGTGACTCACGCCGCGGAACTGGTCGTCATGGCGGAGCATCCCGCCACAGTTGTCGCCCTCGCAGAACAGGCACAAGCCCTGATCGTTCGTGCCGGCGCCCTCGTCCGGATAGCCCAGCCCGTTCAGCAAACTGAGAATCGCTCCGTTCTCCCAGACGACCCGTCCCAACGACCACATATAAGCCGCTTTGCCGTTGGGGAAATTCCCCGGGATCCCGCGTACCGAAACCTCGACCGGCCGCAGGCCCGTGATGAAGTAGACCAGATCCACATAATGGCAACCGATATACGTGAACGGGTCGCTGTTCTCCTTGGTGAACCAATTCTGGAAATTCGAGTGGCGGTAATAGTAGGGCTCGACCAATTTGCCTTCGCCGCAGCGGAATTGACCGAAGCGGCCCTCGCGGTACAGCCCCCGGGCGTCCAGCGCGCGGCGGTCAAACCGCTTGTGATATTCGACGCCCACGAACAATCCCGCGGCGTGCGCCACACGCTCGATCTCGACCGCCTGGGCGTATTGAAGCACCAGCGGCTTGACCGACAGCACATGCTGTCCGCGCTGGAGCGCAGCCCGAATCACCGGATCGTGCAAGTGGTCGGGAACCGCAACCACCACCAGATTCCCCGGCGGCAGCGCGGCGATGGCGTCGCGAAACTGCTCCGGAAACATCTGCTCCGGCGAATGGTCCAGGTCCGGCTGGGCCTGAAACCCCTGCTCCGGAAACGCCTGACGCAAACGCTGCGACTCGGCCAACTCGCGCAATGGCGCCGAATTCAAAGCGCAGATCGTGATCGTGCCGATCCGGTCCAGACGCTGCAGGTGATACAGCGACGGCAGGATCTGGTCGTGCGTGATCATCCCGCCGCCCACGAGGACGACGTCCAGCTTGTCGCTCGGATAGTTCATCGAATCGCTCATTGCGGCAACTCCTTCAACACTTCTTGGATCGCTTCTTCCAGCACCGTCAGGCCTTCGCGGATGGCATCTTCCGGAATGGTCAGCGGCGGCGAAATCTTGACCGAAGCCCCGCGATAGCCCACCGGCGCGAACAGCATCAAGCCTTTTTCGACCGCGCGGCGGACGATCCGCGAGGCCGCTTCCGGATGCGGCTCGATGCCGCCGGGCTTGACCATGTGCAACGAGGCCACCAGCCCCCGGCCGTGGACGGCTCCGATATGCGCCGCGAACCGCTGTCCCAATCGCTGCAGTTCGGCCAGCAGGATTTCGCCCATCGCGCGGGCGTTGGCGACCAGGTGCTCGTCGCGGATCACGTGCAAGTTGGCCAGTGCCGCGGCCACGCAGATCGGATTGCCCGTATGCGTCGAGGTCATGGAGCCGGGCGGGTACAAGTCCATGATCTCCTGCCGGCCGATGACCGCCGACAACGGCAGGCCGCTGGTGATGCCCTTGCCACAGCAGATCAAGTCCGGCACGACGCCGTAGTGCTCGAAGCCCCAGTAGGTCCCCGTGCGGCCAAAACCGGCTTGGACCTCGTCCAGGATCAACAGCGCCTGATGCTGGTCGCACCAGCGGCGCAGCTGCTGCATGTACTCGGGAGGCGCAAAACTGGCGTTGCCGCCTTGATAGGTTTCGCTCAACACGCCGGCCACCTGTTCCGGTGCGATTCCCCGCTCGGCCAAGGCCCGCAGGAATCCGTCGAAACGGGTGTCGGGACCGCGGAATCCGTCGGGAAACGGCACCTGAACCATGTCCTTGTCAAGGTTGCCGATCCACGATTTCAGCGCCGGGATCCCGCCGACCATCTGCGCGCCAAGGGTGCGTCCGTGGAAAGCGTTTTCAAAGGACACAATCGTGAGCTTGTTGGTTCCGGCAATTCTCTGGCCCCAGGTTCGAGCCAGCTTGATCGTACACTCGACGGCCTCGGCCCCCGTCGTCAGCAGGAAAACCTTCTTCAGCCCCTCGGGCGCGACATCGGCCAACTCCCGGACCAGCTGGGATCGCAGCTCGGAGGGAAAGCAATAGTTGTGCAGCAGCCCGTGGTGTACCTGGTCGAGGATCGCTTGACGGATTCTCGGATGGCCGTGACCGGCGTTGGTCACCAACACGCCGGAGGACCAATCCAGCCACTGGTTCCCCCAGCGGTCGTAGACGCAAATCCCCTCGGCCCGGTCCCACAGGATCGGCGGCTGGCCGCTCATCGACAGCGGCTCGTATCGCCGCAATTCCTCCAGGATCGCCACGGATTGCGGGACGGGAATCTCCGTGCCGATCCGCCGGTATGGGGTAGCGACGAGCGGCACTTTGCGAGGCACAAGATCGGGGGAAATCATCATCATCAACTCCAGGAAGAACCGCATTTACGACTAAAACAACCTAGCGGGGACGGCGGGAATCGTCAAGGCAAGCGACAGGCAGCGTGCGGGTCGTTTGGACCGAAAATCATCAAGGATCTTCAAATCCGCGGACATTCGGGCGATACTATCGCAGCGAAAATGACGCCGTACGACGAACGAACCCAAACTTTAATACGCGAGTAACCTGCATGAATCCCTCTGAACGCCAATCCGAGTTTCGCTGTGCTTCTGCCTTGTCCACGGCAGGCGATGTCAAACGAGCCTTGACCGAGGTTTGCGACCAAGCGCTGACCGCCCTGGGCGGAACGCCCGACTTGGCGGTCCTGTTCGTGTCCGCGGACCGCGCCGAGGCGTGCGGGACCATTGCCAGCCGGGTTTGTGATCGGCTGGGGACCGAACGCCTGATCGGCTGTACGGCCGAATCGATCGCTGGAGTCGGTCGAGAGGTCGAAGGGGAAACGGCGTTGTCCTTGTGGCTGGCTCGCTTGCCGGGAGTCGAGGCGCTGCCCATGCACTTGAGCTTCGAGCGGACACCGGAAGGAGGCGCTATTCTGGGTTGGCCGGACGCGTTGTTGAACGCCTGGCCTCCGGCGGCGACGATGCTGGCGTTGGGCGAACCGTTCACGTTTCCCGCCGAGTTTCTGTTGGAGCGGATGAACGAGGACCATCCAGGACTGCCCGTGATTGGCGGCATGGCCAGCGGAGCATCGCAACCCGGCGAAAACCGCCTGATCCTGGGACGAGACGTGCTGGCGGAGGGCGCTGTCGCCGTGCTGCTGTCGGGAGCCGTGCGGGTGCGGACGGTCGTCTCGCAAGGCTGCCGGCCGATCGGCAGACACTTCGTAATCACCCGCAGCGAACAGAATGTGATCCATGAACTGGGCGGCAAGCCGGCCGTGCTCCAGTTGCACGAGGTGTTGGTGACGCTGCCGAATCGGGAACAGGAGATGGTCCGCCGCGGGCTGCATCTGGGCCGCGTCGTCAGCGAGTACCAGGATCGCTTTGAACAAGGCGACTTCTTGGTCCGCAACGTTTTGGGAATCGACCCGGAATCCGGCGCGGTGGTGGTCGGCGATTACGTCCGCGTCGGCCAGACGGTCAAATTCCATATCCGTGACTGGGAAACCGCCGATGCCGACCTGCGGCAGCTGCTGGCGGCCGCGCGCCAGCAGGCCGACGGCGCGGTGCGCGGCGCGTTGTTGTTCTCCTGCAATGGGCGCGGTACCCGGATGTTCCCCGAACCGCATCACGACGCCATCGCGATCGGCAAGGCCCTGGGCGACATCCCGCTGGCCGGTTTCTTTGCTGCGGGCGAATTGGGACCGGTCGCAGGCAAGAACTTTGTCCACGGCTTCACCGCCAGCATCGCCTTGTTCGAGCCCGCTTAGCATCGTTCGAGAAATAACTGTCGCCTCGTCAAAGTAGCCATCACACTCCGTGGGATGATCAGCAATTAACACTGGACAGTTATTTCTCGAACGGTGCTTAGTGCCCGCGTTCGAGCGAGACGAGCGCATCCGTCAGCGAGCGTCTTGCGCGGGCGGCGGAAATCTAACGCTTCGTGGGTGTTCGCTTCAATGCGTGAGGCTTTCTTGCCACAATTCTGCCGATAGACTGTCGCGTTTCGCCCAGCACCACCAGTGACCGGACGAGCAAGTCCATCGACACGGAACTGTCGGCGGCTTCCATCTTTGCCACGCGGGATTGGCTGGACCCGATGCGTCTGGCAAGCTCCTGTTGCGTGACGTTTTCTTTCTGACGCCGTTCCCGGATGCTGTCCGCCAGGGCCAACTTCATCTCGACCAGCGTCTCCTCTTCCTTGCTGAGCCCCAGAAAATCGACGGCTGACCCCACCGCCCAACCAGCCGCTTCAAGTTTCAATCGTTTGGATGTTTTCATTTTACCATTTCAATTTAATTGGATCAGTTCGTCGTACCGTTTGAATCGTGACTTACAGGCATCGATAACGTTCTTCGGCGTGCTTCCGGTTTTTTTCGGGAACACGTTCCCGATCACGATGGCGTCGAAATCGATCCGGTACACGATGCGCCACGTAACGTCTTGATCCTGGATTCGCAACTCGTGGCACCGCCTGCCGATGCTTGGCATCGGACGACTGTGGGGCAAGCCGATCGACTCGCCGCGTTGCAGCCGTCTTAGCAACATCCCCGCTTCGATGCGAGCGGCGCTCGAAAACGGTGGTGACTTGATTTCACCTTTTAGCCACACAACCTGCTTGTCAGTTCCGTTCATTTCGTCAATGTTATGTCATTTTCGACATAATTTCAATGGTGAAACCAAGAAATCCGAGAAATCCGACCGATGATCTATTTCAAATGCCGATCTCCCTCAACCCGACCGCATCCGTTCGTCGAATACGTCCGGCGGCAGTTCTTCCCAAATCTGGCGGATTCTCCGCACGACGCTCGCGTCAAGCTCCGTTTCGACCTGTTGCATCATGGCCCGCGTGTCGTTCAGTTTCCGTTCCACTTCGTGCCGTTGGCGCAGGGCGGCGTTCCGTTTCGGCTGTAGTTCGGCCAACTCACGTTCTCCCTGCTCTATCCGCTCGCTGAGCGCGGCGCATTGCCGCGCCGGCCCGGTTGGTGATCGAGGACGATGCCGCGGTCGAGAAGCGACGGTTTCCGCGCCGATCCCGCGTGTGACTTCGTCAACCACCTCAACGCGCGCGTCAGCGACGCCCCCTCGCTGCGGCTGACGGCGATCGCTCAAGTCGTCGACGACGACCACTTTCGGCCCCACCGCGCAGCGATCGTCCGGGCCTTGTTGGACGACAAGCGGGTGGAGCGCAAGCGGGTGTCAAGAGCCACGTTTCGAGCGTGCTGCGGTTGCCCGTCGGTTGCTGCTCTGCCTTCGTCTTCGACACCTCAAGGGACGCAGGGTCCGGGTTGGAGAGGCGTTTGGGTCTTTTTTCTGCGCCAGGTCCCAGCCCGGATGCGGCGCAAGCAGACGTCCGGCCGGAACCAAAGGACTAGCGGTGATGAGTACCATCCATCAGCTGATCGCCACCCACTGCACCTACGGCACGTCCGCCCTGGAACGTCGGAAGGGCGAGGACGCAGACCAGGTGCTTGGGTACAGCGTCCGGGCAAGCTCCTTGGAAGGGGGCGCTTTGACGGGCGGGTATCGGAAGATCGAGCGTCTGTTGTACTACTGTCTGCCGCGTGATGCACCGGCCGAGGCCAAGCGGCAACTGACAGCGGCGTCGGCGCCCAAGCGGCTGATTTATGTTCCCGCCATCGACGACCTGGAAGTACTGGCTCAGGTTTGCTATCGCCCGACGGACACAGCGGGACGCACGGGATCTTACTTCGCGCATTGCCTTGCCCGCCAGAAGAGCGACGCTCACGATCCTTGGTCCGTCCTTGATTGCTTGAAACTTTGGGCGGCGCCTGGGTGGATCGAAGAGGACACGGCCGCGCTCACGAGTCGATTGGACGGTCTCTCCGGACTGGAACCAATGCTGGTCGGCCGGCGTCCTGCGATTGATGAACGTGTCGTATGGAGCTTCCTGACCGCGGCGGCGGGCGGGGCTTTCGATGATCCCTGTGGCGTGATCCCTCCGCGTTGGCGTCAGAAGTCGCCGGACGAGCGGCGGGGACTGCTCGCCGCTCTGCTTGGTGGTTGCCTTGATACGAACGCCAGCCCGTCGAATTCCTTGTTGGTCGTGGCGGAACCGAGTCTTGCCGCACTCCTGTTTTTCGGGATCATTCGGCTGTTTCCGCCGCTTGCAGGTTCCAAGGAACTGAGCTTTTCGACTTTCGAGACGGACGTCGATCGGCGGCGGTTTGTGCTCACGGCCACCTGCTTCCAGAGCCCGGGCAGTACGGATTTACCTCCTCAGGTCTACAAATCCAGCCGCACGCTGGCGGTGGTCAACACGTATCTGAATACACGCTCCAAAACGCCCGCATCCCGCGGCGCGGCGGCGCAGGCGTTGGTGAACACGCTCGTCCGCGAAGGGTGGGATGCCGTGGATCGGGCAAACCGGCCGAGCGCCACTAAAACGCAAATGAAAACGGTCGATCCCTATTACGAATGGCTGGGCATTCCGCCCAAGGACCAGCCGCCGAACCACTACCGGCTGCTCGGACTGGAATTGTTCGAGGAGAACCGGAACGTCATCGACGCGGCGGCCAACCGGCAGATGAGTTTCATCAAGGAATACCAGGCCGGGACGGATTCGGAGTTGAGCCAGAAGCTGCTGAACGAGCTTTCGGCTGCCAGACTCTGCCTGCTGTCGGCGCCGGCCAAGGCGGCCTACGACACTCAGTTGCGCGCCCAACTAAAAAATTGGTGCGAAACAACTTCCGCATTTGAACCCTCTCCCTCTGGGAGAGGGCAGAGTGAGGGTAGGCAGGCCCCTGCACCGGTTGTACCGATCCCGCCCAGCATCCGTTGGCGAAAAGAGCCCGATCCCCCCGTCCCTTCCCTTTCACCCCCCCGATGGACGTGTTCCGCCAATCCCGTTGGCAACCTCAATCACGCTCCCAGCACCTACGGGGCTTGACGCGAGACCTGCGCCGGCGAGTTTGGATGCGAAGCCAACCGTCGTAACCGGAAGATGGTCAGGCATTGGGCGGCAATCAAGAACTGGGCCTAGCGTGCTGGCCGTGGCGACGGCGGTGGTGGCCGTCGTTACGGTCGTGGTGGCGGCAATTCTGGGCTTCGTCATGGCCCGGTCGTTCGGACCGGGGCCGCCGCATCCCGACGCCGCCGTGGCGCACGCGCCGGAACAGCAGCCTGCGAACATGGAAGAGCCCGAGGCGTCCGTCGCCGAACCCGTGACGGCATCCGAGCCGCCCACCTTCTCGCCGCCGTCCGAGCCGGAACCGGAGCCGGCGCGGACGGCCGAACCCATCGATTCGCAACTGCGCCCGCCGACGATGGCAGTTCCCATCGCACCCAAGGCCACGCAAGCCGTTGTGCCGCTGGGGCCGGTCATCGTGGTCGAGTCGGCCGAACCCGCGCCGGCGTCGATGAAACAACCGGACCTATCGCCCGTGATCGGCCCTGCGGCGGAATGGCCGACGACAACGGCACCGCTGCCGCCGCCACCCGTGGAGACTTTGGAGCAAGCCGACAAGCGTCTGCAGGCAGCCGCCGAGCAGGCTTCGTCCTCGGCCGAGCAGCAAGCGGTCGCGCAGGAGTTGCTGTCGCTGGCAGACAAGGCCATTCTCGATTCGGAGATCGAGCTGGCCAAGCGAGTCATTGAGAGCGCTTTGGCCGCGGCCCGGAAATCGGAATCGGATGATTTGGTGAAACAAGTTACGTCATTGTGGATCGAGTTGGAGAGCAAGTCGAGATGACTAATGTTTGGCCGAAGGCCATTCTCACCGTAGCCTGGGGCAACGCCCCAGGAACAGACGCAGATGACAAGCTTTGGCCGAAGGCCATATTCACATTTTGCACAAGTCGGTGTGAGTATGGCCTTCGGCCAAAAAAGGCCGGATGACGACACATTCCTGGGGCGTTGCCCCAGGCTACGGTGGGCGCAGGCCTTCGGCCAAAGACGGACTAACGCCCAACCCCGCAGCATCACAGGGCGTAAGCGAGGAAAAAGTCAACACGAACCAATGTCAAGGAGACCACCCATGCCGTTTAGCCGACACCCCATGCTGGTCCCGATCGTTCTGATGGCGTCATGCCTCGCCGCGTCAAGCGACTTGGCCGCTCAGCCGAAGACGCCCATCCCGGACGCGCAGGCTCAGCAAACGGCTAAGAAGGCGGCGGGCGAGTTGTTTGCGGAGCGTTTCACCCAGGCCAAAACGAGCGCCGAGAAAACAACCCTGGCGACCGACATGATGGACGCGGCGGGCAAGGTCCCGGCCGGCTCGGCAGACCAGTATGTCCTGCTCAAGATCGCGCTCGATGTGGCGGCCGGGACCGGCGACGCGGCAACGGCGCAGCAAGCGGTCGAGCGGTTGCTCGAACAGTTCGACGAACCGGCTGCCGAAGTGATTGGCGAGACGCTGTTGACGGCGGCTCGGCAAGCCACCACCTCCGCCCAACACAAGGCGGTAGCCGAGGCGGCCCTGAGCATCGCAGGGAAGCTGTCGGACGCCGACCAATACGAGACGGCGCTCCGCTTGTGCGAAGCCGCAAGGTCGTCGGCTCAGAGGGCCAAGTTGTTTCCGCTGGCCAAGGAGTTGACCGCCCAGATCGAGGAAACCAAACGCCAACAACTCCTGTCGGAGGATTATCGCAAGGCGTTGAGCGTGCTGGAAAACAAGCCCACGGATCCGGCGGCGAACCTGGCCGCGGGTCGGCATCTGTGCTTCGTCAAGGGCAATTGGGACCGCGGCGTCCCGATGCTGGCGCTGGGGAGCGACGCGGTGTTGAAGGCGGCAGCGATCAAGGACTTGCGTGGGGCCGATTCGGCCGACGAACAAGCCGCGATCGGCGACGCGTGGTGGGACTTGGCGGAAACCAAGCAGGGCGAGGAGCGAGACACGCTGCGACTGCTCGCTGGATTCTGGTATCGACAAGCCGAGCCGAACCTGGCCGGGGGGCTGATAGGGCTGAAAGTCAAGCAGCGATTGGAGGAACTGGCAAAAGCGGGCATCAGCAGCCGACTGGACGAGATCGCAGAAGCGACGACAGCTGCCCCGTCGCCCACGGCGAATCGCGGACTGGGGATGCTGGTAGAGACGGCCCCGTCTCCGCCCTCGGACGCTCCGGTCTTCCGTTTTCAGACATTTTCGTGGAAGGAAGGCGATCAACCCACACGCATGATTCCCGTCAAGAATGGACTGTGTTTCTTGTCGATGATTAGCGGAAATCTCCAGGGACGCGGCGAGGCGGTCGAAGTGACGGCTGGCGTCGATGGCTGGTGGTACTTGAACGGCAAGTCACAACAAGTGTTTTCGGCGCAGGCGATCGCGGTCGAGTCGGACAGTATGAAGCTGTCGCCCACCCGCGCTGTTGCCTGGAAGCAGGGGAGCGGTGTCATCCGGCTGATCCACGGGCGGGAGGGCTTCTGCTATTTGTCGGCGATCTCAGGAGGTTTGCGGGGCGCGGGTGAAGCGGTCCGCGTCGCTCTGGAACAAGACGGATGGTGGTACTTGTCGGGCAAGGCAGCCGTTCCCCTTGGAGGCGATGGTTGCCGTGGTGCCGTGGCCGTGTGCGTCAAGGGCGGCCGGAGGTGACTTCCTACGCGTGGCGCCGAGGCGACGCAGCAGTGAAGATGATCCACAAGAGCGAAGGCTTCTGCTTGCTGACCGGAATCGGCGGCGGATTTCACGCTCGGCGGCGAGCAGGTGGAGATTGCCATCGACGTGGATGACTTCTGGTATCTGCGTGGCACGTCAGAACGATCCGGAACCTTCGGCGAGGCCATTGGACTGCGGTTCACGGGTAAACCGCGAGACTAGCGTGTTGGCGGCGACGGCTGCTATACTGAGTCTGGTGGCGATATCAAACATTCCCAACGGGATTCCCACCCCTTGTAACCTCAATGGCTTCAGTATGATCTTCTGCGTCTCTGCTTGCTCGCGAACAACGGGATGGCATGGATGTCGTGTCCTGCTACAATGATGGTGGTCCTCGAAAGACATGCAAACGGGAGGCTTCAGAAATGATACAACGCACCCTCGAAGATCGCGTCGAGATGCTTGAAGAGACGGTCGCGGCACTCGTCACAAGACGGGACACTGTAAGGCAGAAGGGTGACTGGCGGAGCACAATCGGTATGTTCGCAGGGGATTCGGTGATCCCGCAGATTCAGGAAGAGGGACGGCAGATTCGGGAAGCCGAACGTGCCGCAGCCCAGCAGGATCCCCAGCCATGATTCTGCTCGATACCGACCACATTAACGTCCTGCAGTCTCAGGGCCCACGCGCCGCCGCTCTCGCAGGGAATATGGCTGCGTCAGCGGATCAAGATTTCGCGACCACAGCAATCACCCTTGAGGAACAGATGCGCGGCTGGCTGGCGCTAATCCACCGGCTGAACGATGTAGACCGGCAGATACCCGTCTACGAGCGGCTAGTCGGCCTCTTCGATTTCTTTGGTCGATGGGACATCGTTCCATTCGACAGTCCGGCGGCGGCCCATTTCAAGCGGTTGCGAAAACAAGGCGTGCGCATCGGTACGATGGATCTAAAGATCGCCGCGACGGCGTTAGCCTGCGATGTGTTGTTGCTGTCGGCGAACCTGCGCGACTTCGAGCAAGTGCCCGACCTGCAAGTGGAGAACTGGCTGGACTAGATTTACAGCGCCATTCCGGGACAGGCCCTAAACCTACGGCCGAACGTTCGTGCGGTGGACATGTTCGTTCGCCAAGGGTATGCTACGGTGGAGCGAGCATACCGGGCAGGGGCTGACAAGATGCATTCCAAAACGGTCGATCCCTATTACGAATGGCTCGGAATTCCGCCCAAGGACCAGCCGCCGAACCACTACCGGCTGCTCGGGCTGGAATTGTTCGAGGAGAACCGGAGCGTCATCGACGCGGCGGCCAACCGGCAGATGAGTTTCATCAAGGAATACCAGGCCGGGACGGATTCGGAGTTGAGCCAGAAGCTGCTGAACGAGCTTTCGGCTGCCAGACTCTGCCTGCTGTCGGCGCCGGCCAAGGCGGCCTACGACACTCAGTTGCGCGCCCAACTAAAAAATTGGTGCGAAACAACTTCCGCATTTGAACCCTCTCCCTCTGGGAGAGGGCAGAGTGAGGGTAGGCAGGCCCCTGCACCGGTTGTACCGATCCCGCCCAGCATCCGTTGGCGAAAAGAGCCCGATCCCCCCGTCCCTTCCCTTTCACCCCCCCGATGGACGTGTTCCGCCAATCCCGTTGGCAACCTCAATCACGCTCCCAGCACCTACGGGGCTTGACGCGAGACCTGCGCCGGCGAGTTTGGATGCGAAGCCAACCGTCGTAACCGGAAGATGGTCAGGCATTGGGCGGCAATCAAGAACTGGGCCTAGCGTGCTGGCCGTGGCGACGGCGGTGGTGGCCGTCGTTACGGTCGTGGTGGCGGCAATTCTGGGCTTCGTCATGGCCCGGTCGTTCGGACCGGGGCCGCCGCATCCCGACGCCGCCGTGGCGCACGCGCCGGAACAGCAGCCTGCGAACATGGAAGAGCCCGAGGCGTCCGTCGCCGAACCCGTGACGGCATCCGAGCCGCCCACCTTCTCGCCGCCGTCCGAGCCGGAACCGGAGCCGGCGCGGACGGCCGAACCCATCGATTCGCAACTGCGCCCGCCGACGATGGCAGTTCCCATCGCACCCAAGGCCACGCAAGCCGTTGTGCCGCTGGGGCCGGTCATCGTGGTCGAGTCGGCCGAACCCGCGCCGGCGTCGATGAAACAACCGGACCTATCGCCCGTGATCGGCCCTGCGGCGGAATGGCCGACGACAACGGCACCGCTGCCGCCGCCACCCGTGGAGACTTTGGAGCAAGCCGACAAGCGTCTGCAGGCAGCCGCCGAGCAGGCTTCGTCCTCGGCCGAGCAGCAAGCGGTCGCGCAGGAGTTGCTGTCGCTGGCAGACAAGGCCATTCTCGATTCGGAGATCGAGCTGGCCAAGCGAGTCATTGAGAGCGCTTTGGCCGCGGCCCGGAAATCGGAATCGGATGATTTGGTGAAACAAGTTACGTCATTGTGGATCGAGTTGGAGAGCAAGTCGAGATGACTAATGTTTGGCCGAAGGCCATTCTCACCGTAGCCTGGGGCAACGCCCCAGGAACAGACGCAGATGACAAGCTTTGGCCGAAGGCCATATTCACATTTTGCACAAGTCGGTGTGAGTATGGCCTTCGGCCAAAAAAGGCCGGATGACGACACATTCCTGGGGCGTTGCCCCAGGCTACGGTGGGCGCAGGCCTTCGGCCAAAGACGGACTAACGCCCAACCCCGCAGCATCACAGGGCGTAAGCGAGGAAAAAGTCAACACGAACCAATGTCAAGGAGACCACCCATGCCGTTTAGCCGACACCCCATGCTGGTCCCGATCGTTCTGATGGCGACGTGCATCGCGGCAGGCGAATTGGCTGCTCAGCCGAAGACGCCCGTCCCGGACGAGCAGGCTCAACAAACGGCCAAGAAGGCGGCGGGCGAGTTGTTTGCGGAGCGTTTCAAGCAGGCCAAGACGACCGCCGAGAAGACAGTCCTGGCGACCGACATGATGGACGCGGCGGGCAAGGTCCCGGCCGGCTCGGCAGACCAATACGTCTTGCTCAAGATCGCGCTCGATGTGGCGGCC